>Ga0316197_10001091_pt1 | contig 19306 bp, 14 predicted proteins | sample OudBiesiAoxic_MG_FD_204939 | JGI IMG/M metagenome (GOLD analysis project Ga0316197, IMG submission 204939) | Coastal sediment microbial communities from Oude Bieten Haven, Netherlands - site A oxic | ecosystem: Environmental > Aquatic > Marine > Coastal > Sediment | place: Netherlands... | reverse complement strand
CGTCGCAAGCGACGGTGATGTGCTCTGGGTGACGGTGATCTTCATGAGGAAGAGTGCGGCGCCAGAACCGACCACCACCACGACCACGACGACGACCGCACCGGCGACCACGACCACCACCACCACCTCCACCATTGCCGCACCGGTCGCGACGACCACCACCAACCCCCCGGCCCCGGGTCCGGTTGCCGAATCGACGACGACCACCACTTCTGCGGCAGCCACGACGAACCCGACCGGTCATTTGGCCTCGGACCAGCCTGCCGAGGCACCGTCCGGCGCCGTTCCTGTGCCTCAACAGAGCGTCGAGATGCTGATCTCCCCGCAGGCACTCCATCTCCCGATCGCGGACTAGTGGACCGCTAGATCGACAGCCGACCACTCTGCGCCGGGCAGGTCTCAGAGCGTTCGATCCTCAACGAGGTGAACCGTGACGAGCGCGCGTCGTACGTGATGAGGCGATCGACCGTGCGGTCCTGGGTGCCGATGATGAGTTTGATCACCTCTACCGCCATCAGCGAGCCGATGACGCCGGTGACCGCCCCGAGAACGCCCACGTCGCTGCACACCTCTTCGTGTTCCGGCAGATCCGGGAACAGGCACCGGTAGCAAGGACCGACGCGCGGATCGAACGCAGCAACCATTCCTTCCCATCGGATGACGGCGCCGTGCACGAAAGGCATTCCCAGGTCAACGGCTGCGTCGTTCACCGCCAGCCGGGTGGCGTAGTTATCGGATGCGTCGATCAGGATCTGATAGTCGCCCGCCACCTCTCGAGCATTCTCCGCATCGAGCCATGCCGATATCGGTGCGACGTCTACATCGGGGTTGAGTTCTCGGACTCTGGCCCGCGCCGCTTCCGGTTTGCGCAGCCCGATGTCGCTCTCGCTGAAGATCACCTGACGCTGGAGGTTTGTCGTCTCGACGCGATCGCCGTCCACGATGCCGATCATCCCGACGCCGGCGGTGGCCAGGTATTGGATCACGGGAGAACCGAGTCCACCTGCTCCAACCACCAGTACCCGAGCGTCGCGAACCCGGTCCTGGCCGTCTCTGCCGAATCCGTCGAGCCGAACGTGGCGGTCGTAGCGGTCCTCGGGCTGACCGTCGACCTCGACGACCGGGCGACCCTCGGAGCGCCACCGGCGAATACCCCCGGCAAGCGATGTCACTCCGAGGTACCCGCGTCGGCGCAGCATGTCCGCAACCTCAGCCGACCTTACGCCGATGCCGCAGTAGACCAGAACGCGCGATCCGGCGTCCGGGATGAGCTGCTCGATTTGGCCTACGTCCTGAGGGTCGGCCCACATCGAACCGGGTATCTCATCGATGAAATGGCCGCGTTCGCGTATGTCGAGGATGATCGTGAAGTCCTCGACGTCGATCTCCGCCGGTGCTCGTGCTCGGTCCGCTTCCACCCCGTGGAGGCTAGTGCTGGGTCAGGCCCGGGGTGAGCCGGCCAACCAGTTCGGGGACAACGGAACCTGCCGCACCGTTGACAATGGCGGCCGCGCGGAAGTCATGATCGGTGGGGCCCTGATTGATGATGACCATCGGGTTGCCGCTCTCGATCACCGCGAGTGGGATGAACGCAGCCGGATAGACGCTCAGTGTTGAGCCGATGACGATCACTGCGTCGGCTCGTTCCGCCATATCCCACGCGCGTGATGTCGCTTGGGGAGGGAGCTCCTCGCCGAAGTAGACAACTTTGGTCTTCAGGATGCCTCCACATCGGAGACACTGCGGATCGGCGCTGCCGGATGCCCAACGCTGCGCGACCTCGTCGAACTGAGGCTCGTCACCGCATGCGATGCAGTGGATGTGGTGGGCATTGCCGTGGAGCTCAACGATTGATGAGAGATCGAGACCCGCCGCGGCGTGGAGTCCGTCGATGTTCTGTGTCACGCAGCCGACCACCCGCCCCGTTTCCCACAGGCGGGTCACGGCGTAGTGCGCATCGTTGGGCGCAGCGTCGAGCAGAGGCGAACTGAACCGTCTGCCCCACGTGTTCACCCGGAAGTCTGGATCGCTCACGTAGCGGTCATAGGTGTAGTCCGCAGGATCGACCCGTTTCCAGATCCCCTTCGGTCCCCTGAAGTCGGGAATCCCGGATTCGGTCGAGATTCCGGCGCCGGTGAACACGAGAATGTCGGTTCGGCCGGCAAGGACTGAGACGGCGTGATCGATCACACCCCCAGTCTTCAGACTCCGACGCGAGTACGCAAGTTCGCGACGATCCGGTGGTGCTCACGCCGAAGCGAGGGGGGCATCCGCCGCAGGTGGCGGTCCGGGACCGGCGGGACCGATACGCCGGCGAGCAGGCGTCCGCGGCTCCACGAGACGAGTCCCTCCTGGGTGAGCAGTGCGGTCGACGTCGGGAGGAGGAGGGGGCGGCCGCGTTGTGCGGCGACGGCGAGACGCATCAGGTCGGCGACCGCCCCCGAACCGATCGCAGCAGTCCAGAACTTCCGCACGTACGGATGTTGCGTCGGGAACCCGGGCGGGCGCTCCTTCCACACGGCGGGTTCAACGGTGATCCGTCTGGCGGCGGTCGGGCGTGAGGTTTCTCCCGCTGGAACGGCGACGCCCGGAGGTGGCGCGGGAACCCCGGAACGGGTGGGAGGACGAGCACTGTCTCGGGGAACGGCTCCGGGCGTCGCCGTGGCTGTGAACGACATGCCCAATACATATCAAATAACCTAAATAAACGTCAAGAGACACGGATAGGGTCGCGAAACGTTTCGTTCAGTCTCCGACGGCCAAGCCGGTCTGCACCGCCCACAGAGAGCGGTAGATACCTGGATGATCGACGAGTTCCCGATGGGTTCCCGACTCGAGAATCGAACCGGCGCTGACCACGTAGATGCGATCCGCATGCCGGATGGTCGAGAGGCGATGCGCGATCACGACCACCGTCCGGTTGTGGGCAACCCTGGCGAGGGAGCGCTGGATCGAAGCCTCGGTCTCGTTGTCGACCGCGGACGTCGCTTCGTCGAGCAGCAGTATGGGCGAGTCGGTGAGGAGGGCTCGCGCAATCGAGAGGCGCTGGCGTTGACCACCTGAGAGCTTCTGACCTCGCTCTCCGATGATCGTGTTGTAGCCGTCCGGCAGCGACGCGATGAACTCATGTGCCTCCGCGGTCTCGCAGGCCTGCCGTATCTCATCGTCGGTTGCACCCGGCATCCCATACGCGACGTTCTCTCCGACGGTCCCGTGGAAGAGGTAGACGTCTTGCGAGACCAGGGCCATGCCGTGGCGCAATCCGGACCTTTGCAGGTCGCGCAGATCCATGCCATCGAGGGTCACCGTGCCGCAGTCGGGATCGTAGAACCGGAGGAGGAGCTTGATCAGCGTGGTCTTGCCGGATCCAGTGGGCCCTACGAAGGCGGTGGTCTGTCCCGCCGGGATCTCGACGGTCACGTCCCGGAGGACCGGATGGCCGTCGGTGTACGCGAAGGTCACCGAGGTGAGCGCAAGCGACCCCGAGACGGGTCGCGGATCACCTGGGCCGTCGTGGAGCAGTGGGGCAGTATCGAGGACTTCGAAGATTCGTTTGGTGGAGGCCATCGCCCGCTGATAGAGATCGAAGGTCTGACCGAGGCGGGTGAGCGGCCACAGGAGCCGCTGGGTGAGGAATACCATCACCGAATAGAGGCCGACGCTGAGTTGGCCGTCGAGCACGAGAAACCCGCCCCAGACGAGCGTCGCTGTGAATCCGACGAGGATCGCGACCCGGATGAGCGGCGAGAACGCCGACGAAAGCCTGATGGCTGCGGCATTCGCCGTTCGGTACCGGTTGCTCTCGACGGTGATGCGCTCAGTCTCTCGCCCTTCGGCCGTGAAGGCCTTGATGGTGGCGATGCCACCGAGGTTGTTCGCCAGGAGCGAGTTGATGGCCGCCGCCTGTTCTCTCACCACCTCGTAGCGCGGTTCGATACGGCGCTGGAATCTGAACGATCCCCAGATGATGACCGGCACGGGCAGAAACGCGAGCCACGCGACCGAAGGGGCGATGACGAAGAATGAGATTCCGATCAGGAGAACGGTCGTGAAGAGCTGGATCACCTCGTTCGCCCCGATGTCCAGGAAACGCTCCAGTTGATTCACATCGTCGTTGAGCACAGCCATCAGGTCACCGGAGCGGCGGTCCTCGAAGAACCCGATTTCGAGACCCTGCACGTGTGCGTACGTGTCGATTCGCAGATCGTGTTGCACCGTTTGGGCGAGGTTGCGCCAAACGACCCCCTGGAGGTACTCGAAGATGGACTCCAGCGCCCACACGACGAACGTGATCACCGCAAGCACCGCCAGCTGCGCGCGGGGATCCTCGATTCCGAGCGACGCGAGGAACGAGTCCTCTTGTCGGACGACAACATCAACCGCCATGCCGATGAGGAACGGCGGTGCGATGTCCGCTGCCTTGTTGAGGAAGGACCAGAGCGCTGCGGTCGCGATACGGCTCCGGTACGGTCGGGCGTAGTGCCACAGACGGGTGAGGGGGGCGTCCTGCATGACTGGCGAGGCTACCCTGCGAGCTTTGGCTACCCGCTCGGTTGCTGTCCAACGATCACGTTGATCGTTGCACCGTCCGCGATGACTGAGCCAGGCGAAGGCTCGGTCGCGATGACGTAGCCCCATCTCGATCCGTCGGTGATTACGGCATACTCAACGGTCCACGCTATCTCAACGTCCTCATCACGGCGGAAGTCGTCGAGGGCGCCACTCACGTCGGCAAGCGGTAGCCCAATGAGGTTGGGAGCAAGGGTCGGCTCGGGTTCACCGGTGGAGACCAGGACACTGACCGTTGAGCCCTGCCGCAGCGCCGTACCGGGGCGTGGCACGATGTTGATGACTTGGCCTCCCGGTAGCGAGGACGGCACGTCGATACGTTCGAGTCGAAGCCCCACCCCGTATACCGCGTCGGCTACCTTTTCGCCGTCCAGGCCACTGAGATCGGGGACGACGGTTCTCGGGACGATCCGGTAGACGTCGGATCCGACCGGTTCCTCGGCAAAGTCTGCGGCCGGAAGACTCGCCGTTGCGTAATCCATGAATTGCTTCCACACGGGCGCAGCGACGGTGCCGCCAAACGCACGTTGCACGTCTTGCGTCTTGCCCTCGAGATCGTTCCAGATGGTGAACCGTTCCATGGGGAGTGGGCGATCCGGGTATCCCACCCACACCGTTGTTGTGAGTTGTGGGACGAACCCGGCGAACCACACATCCGTGTGGTCGGTTGCGGTCCCCGTCTTGCCGGCCTGCGGCCGTCCGATGTCGGCACGTTTGCCGGTTCCTTGGCTCACGACCTTTTCGAGCGTGCTGACGACCACGGCGGCGACCGAGCGGTCGAGTGCGGGCTCGCTGCGCACGGTGTGTTCGTGGATCACCGTTCCCGCGGCATCGGTGATCCTCTCGATGATGTACGGCTCGACCCGGGTTCCGTAGTTGGCGAGCGTCGAATACGCGGCGGCCATCTCCAGCGGGCTGACGGATGCGGCGCCGAGTGTGATCGAGGGAAAGGGCTTGAGATACGGCGACGTGATTCCGAGTCGCCGTGCCGTGTCGACGACGGCTTCCGGGCCGATCGCATCGATGACGCGTGCATACACCGTGTTCGTCGAGTTGTACGTTGCCGACTCGAGCGTCTGGAGATCATGGGCCGCATTGCCGCCGGCGTTCTCGACCGTCCATGTGTTTCCGTCGGCCGAACACGGGTATCCGCAGTCGATTACCGCTGGGCTCGAGCGATCCCAGAGCGAAGCAAGCGTTACGGGCCGGCCGGACAGGTCGCCTCCCTCGAGCGCAGCGGCCAGGGTGAACGGCTTGAACGCCGATCCTGCGTTTCGTGCACCTTCGCTCGCCAGGTCGTATGGGCGCTCACCGGCCTCGAGATCATCTCCGAAGTCAACGCCGGAGGCGATCACTCTGATTGCGCCGGAGTTGTTTTCGATGGTTGCGATCGCGCCGGTCGGTCCCTCGTACTCCGGCCGGAACCAGGCTCGCAGGATGCGGTTCGCCTCGGTCTGCAAGTCATAGTCCACGGTGATCTCGATGTGGAGTCCACCGCCGCCCTCACACGTGGTGTCTGCCGCGGGACACCCGAAGAGGGCTCGCTTGCGTTCGGCATACGAGTCTCCAAGACCGTAGCCGTCTGAATCGAGGAGCTCCTGGCGGACCGCCAGCATGACCAGCGGATCGAGCTCTTCACGTATCGAGTGGGGGACGACGCCCAGCGGCTGCTGCTTTGCTACGTCGCCCTCCTCCCAGGTTGCGTATCCGTTCGCCACCATCAGATCGATAGTCCGGTTGCGGACCGCAAATGAGTTCTGAGGATTCTGCCGGGGGTGATAGATCGTCGGGTTCCGGATCGGCGTTACGAGGGTTGCCGCCTCTGCCATCGTGAGCTCATCCAGATCCTTGGCGAAGTACTCCTGGGCGGCCGCACGGACGCCGTAGGCGTTGGAACCGAAATAGACCGAGTTCGCATAGAACTCGAGAATCTGATCCTTCGAGTATCGCTCCTCGAGCTCTGCGGCGACCTGGGCTTCGCAGATCTTCCGCTCGAGTGTGCGGTCGGCCGAGAGATACGTCTGCTTCACCACTTGCTGGGTGATCGTTGATGCACCGGTTTCGGCACCGCGAATCGCAGAGCCGACGATGGCCTTGAAGTCGACACCTTCGTGTTCGTAGAAGCTGTCGTCTTCCGCGGAGAGCAACGCACCGATAACGAGCTCCGGCAGTTCGTCGAGCGGCACCGGCTGGCTGTTGCGCTCTGAGAGCTTGCCCAGCTCGATCCCGTCGGCGGTGGTGACCCGAGAGAGACGTGACACGTCGGGGAACGAGAGATCCATCGCTGCGACATCGCAGAAGTAGCGCTCTTCGATGTCTTCGACGGTTCCGAGCGCGGCGTTCGACCCGAGGAATCCGAACAGGCCCATCCAGCCAGCTCCCACGACGGTGACGACCGCGAGCAGGATGAACGCCGGCAAGCGCCGACGCTTCCTGTCGTCCCGATGGGCTTCGTGAATGTTCGGTTCCATGAGGTAAGAGACGTATCCGCTTCGCCGTTCGTTCCCGCAAGTAGCATCGGGTTCGCAAAAGCATAGGAACGGACCCTCGATAGACCCCGGACCCCGGTACCCATGAGCGAACGACGCGAAACGATCTATGGCCCGGAAGACCTGAGAGACTGGGACCCGGACGAGGCGCTCGGCGTGGCCGGGTCCTATCCCTACACCCGTGGTCCTTACGCTTCGATGTACACCGGCCGCCTCTGGACGATGCGCCAGTACGCCGGTTTCGGCGATGCAGACGCAACGAACACGAGGTTCCGTTCGTTGCTCGATGCCGGCCAAACGGGCCTTTCCGTGGCCTTCGACCTGCCGACCCAGATGGGCCTTGATTCTGATGATCCGATGTCGGCAGGTGAGGTCGGGAAGGTGGGAGTCGCTATCGACTCAATCGTCGACATGCGGCGACTGTTCGACCAGATACCCCTCGGTGACGTCACCACGTCGATGACCATCAATGCAACCGCACCGATGCTGCTGGTGTTGTACCAACTCGTCGCCGAGGAGCAAGGTGTTGCTCGCGACCGGGTGCGCGGCACGGTGCAGAACGACATCCTGAAGGAATACATCGCTCGCGGTACCTACATCTATCCCGTGGCGCCGTCGATGAGGCTCGTCACCGACGTGTTCTCGTATTGCACCACCGAGCTGCCGAACTGGAACACGATCTCGATCAGCGGATATCACATCCGCGAGGCCGGGTCCACGGCCGCCCAGGAAGTCGCATTCACGATTGCCAATGGGCTGGCATACGTGGAGGCGGCGACCGGGGTCGGTCTCGACGTCGACGCGTTCGCTCCGCGCCTCTCATTCTTCTGGAACTCCCACAACGATTTGTTTGAAGAGGCGGCGAAGTTTCGAGCGGCCCGTCGCCTGTGGGCTCGTCTCATGAAAGACCGCGTTGGCGCTACTTCGTCGGACTCTTGGAGGATGCGGTTCCACACACAAACGGCGGGATCCACCCTCACGGCGCAGCAGCCGCAGAACAACGTCGTTCGCACGGCCTATCAGGCGTTGGCTGCTGTTCTCGGAGGCACCCAATCCCTGCATACCAACTCGTACGACGAGGCCCTTGGCCTTCCGACCGAGGACGCCGTGATGATCGCGCTGCGGACTCAGCAGATCCTCGGCTACGAGTCCGGCGTCGCATCGGTCGTCGACCCGCTCGCCGGTTCCTACTTCGTCGAAGCGCTCACCGATCGTCTGGAGTCTGAAGCCCTGGGTCTCATCGGCAGAATCGACGAACTCGGCGGCGCCGTCGCTGCCATCGAGGCAGGATTCCAGCAACGCGAGATCGAAGATGCCGCGTACGATCACGCACGGTCCGTCGACGCCGACACCACGGTGATTGTCGGGGTGAACCGCTTCGACGTGCCGGACACAGAACCGCATGACGTGCTTCGCATCGACCCGGTCGTTGAACGTGATCAGATAGAACGATTGAGGCAACTCCGTGCCGCACGCGACCAGGATGCGGTTGATGCGGCACTCGGCGTGATTCGGAGTGCCGCAGCCGGCGACACGAACCTCCTGTACCCGATTCGTGACGCTCTTCGGATCGAGGCGACGATCGGTGAAGTGTCTTCAGCCCTCGCGGGAGTCTTCGGCCGCTACCGCCATACCTAGGGCGACCGAACCGGGAGACGTGCCGGCTACCTGATGATCATGAGGATTGCGCCGGCAGTGACGGTGTCACCGGGCTGGACACGCAGATCGACGATGTCGCCGTCGACCGGCGCTTTGATCTCATTCTCCATCTTCATCGCTTCGAGCACACACACCGCCTCGTCGGCGCGCACGGACTCACCCGCGGCGTGATGAACCTTGACGATGGTGCCCTGCATTGGAGCGACGACGACCCCCGCTTCGATGCCGGCCGCTTGCTGGTTGCCGAGCTTGGGGGCCTTCCTGCGCGGTGCCGGCCGCTGCCCCGAACCCGTTGAAGCAATGACTTGCGACCAATACTTCACCTCGAAGCGTCGGCCACCGACCTCGACGGTGATCTCGCGCTCCTGAAGCTCCTCGTCCTCCGGGATCGCAGGTGAGGTGGCGGCCGCGAGATCGGTGAAGTCCATGGAGTCCTCAACGAGCCTCGTGTGGATCGTCCCGGCAGCGAAATCCGGACCCTCGAGGATGCGCAGGTGGGCGGGAATCGTCGTTTCGACTCCCTCGATCTTGAATTCGTTCAGCGCCCGGATCGATCGGCGGATGGCTTCGTCTCGGTCGCGCCCGCGGACCACGAGCTTCGCGATGAGATTGTCGTAGTACTGCGAGATGCGTGCTCCCTGGCACACACCGCTATCGACGCGAACCCAGGGTCCCGCGGGTTCGCGATAGCGGGAGAGCTTCCCCGGGGTTGGCAGGAATCCTCCTGCCGGGTCCTCGGCATTGATCCTGAATTCGATCGCGTGCCCGCTGCGCTCAACAGAATCGAACGACAGCGGTTCGCCCGCCGCCACGCGCAGCTGCTCGGCGACGAGATCGATGCCCGTTGTTTCTTCCGTGATGGTGTGCTCCACCTGGATTCTCGTGTTCATCTCGAGGAAGAACAGGTCGCCGCTGGTGTCCATGAGGAACTCGACCGTCCCGGCATTGACGTACCCGGTGGCGCGGGCGATAGCGAGTGCTGCCTCCTCCAGCTTCGTTCGCTGGGCGTCCGTGAATCCGGGAGCGGGAGTCTCTTCCACGAGTTTTTGGTGACGTCGCTGCAGTGAGCAATCACGCTCGCCGAGGAACACGGCGTTGCCATGTGAGTCGACAATGATCTGCGCCTCGATGTGCCGCGGCTTGTCGAGGTAGCGTTCGACATAGACCTCGGGATTTGCGAACCACGCTTCGGCCTCCCGACGGGCACTCTCGAATGCCGCTTCGAGGTCCGCAGCTTCGTACACGACCTTCAGACCTTTGCCGCCACCTCCGTGTGCCGCCTTGATGGCAACCGGAAAACCGTGTTCCTCCGCAAACGCTCGAACTCCAGCGACATCCGCAAGCGGCTCAATGGTGCCGGGAACCGAGGCGACACCGGCTCGATCCGCTGCCACCCGGGAAGCAATCTTGTCGCCCATGGTGATGATGGCTTCCGGCGACGGCCCGACCCAGATCAGCCCTGCGTCCATGATGGCCCGAGCGAACTCCGCGTTCTCCGCGAGGAACCCGTAGCCAGGGTGGATTGTGTCGGCGCCGGATTCGCGCGCGACGTCGAGGATGCGGGGGATGTTGAGGTAGGACTCGGCCGAAGGTGCCGGGCCGATATTCCATGCCTCGTCGGCGAGGTCGACGTGGAGAGCGTTGCGATCGAGTTCCGAGTAGACGGCGATCGTATGGAGGCCGAGATCTCGTGCCGCGCGAATCACGCGCACGGCAATCTCGCCGCGGTTCGCAATGAGAACAGATTTCACAGCGGGCATCCTAGGAAGGTCGAATTGAGAAGGGCTGGTCGTCTTCGGTCCGACTCTGGCACACGGAGTCGGGTTACGAATGGCGCGGGTATCGGGTTGTGTCCCATAGCCTCATGTTTCTCATGGGTTTCCCCATGCGGTATCCCCGCCTCTTCATCGTGTGCTTTGTTGCGCTCGGCCTCGCTGCCTCGCCGGCAGCTATCGCGCGCGCCGACCATACCGGCGCCCGATCGGGAGAGCCGGCCTACGCCGGCTCCGTGTTCGGCATCGTCGATCACGCGGTGCTCGACGCTGACCCGGTCCGGCGGAGCGATGCCGTCGAGGTCTTGGCCGACGCGACGCATCTCGACAGCGAAGATGCGGGCGAGATGCTCGATGTGGTCGCAGGACGTGTCGTCGCCTTCGTCGACGCAGGGCAGCGGACCGGAGTGCTCGCGATTCCCGAAGTGAACCAACTGATCGCCGAGGTGCTCCGACCGCCAACAAGCATCGAGGTGTCGGGTGAGACCACCGCTCTCCCCGAACGATCGAGCGAGGCCGGTGACGCACCCTCGATTCCGGAAGCCGTCGACGCCGCCGAGGCGGGCGAACCCGCCGCCGAGGCGGGCGAACCCACCGCCGATCCCGTGGAGCGATGGCGCCCGTTGGTTGAGCGGTATTTCCCCGAGGAATGGGTCGCCGAGGCCCTCTCGATCATCGCCTGCGAGTCGAACGGCGACCCGTTCATCACAAGTCAACGGAGCAGCGCCGCCGGCCTGTTCCAGTTCATCAGCGGCACGTGGGAGCATGCCTCGGAGCAGGCCGGGTTCGGCGGTAGTTCCGCGCTTGTTCCCGAAGCGAACGTTGCAGCGGCGGCGTGGCTCGTCGAGGATTCGTTGAGCGCCGGTCGGTCAGCCTGGGCGCATTGGACATGCCGACCGTGAGGCGTGCGAGAGCAACGCTTGAGCTGGTGACGGTCGACCTATCCGGCTGGTGTGTTCACAGCGGGATGTTGCCGTGTTTCCTCGGAGGCATAGCCTCCCTCTTGTTTCGCAGCATGGCGAGGGCACGGATCAAGCGGGGTCGGGTCTCGCGTGCCTCGATGACATCGTCGATGTAGCCGCGCTCGGCTGCGACGTATGGGTTGTTGAAGCGATCTTCGTACTCATCGATGAGCCGTTGACGTTCGGCTTCCGGATCGTTGGCTCCGCGCAGTTCTTTGCGGTGGATGATGTTGACGGCACCGGGGGCACCCATAACGGCAATCTCGGCGGTCGGCCATGCGAACACCACGTCGGCGCGGATCGCTCGGGCGTTCATGACCAGGAACGCACCACCGTACGCCTTGCGTGTGATCACGGTCACCCGGGGGACCGTCGCCTCGGAGAACGCATACAGCAGTTTGGCGCCGTGCCGGATGATTCCGTTGTGCTCTTGTCCAACGCCGGGGAGGAATCCGGGAACGTCGACCATCGTGACCAGCGGGATATTGAACGCGTCGCAGAATCTGACGAATCGAGCTGCCTTCTCCGAAGCGCTGATGTCGAGCGTTCCTGCAAGCGCCGCTGGCTGGTTTCCGACAACACCGACGGTGTACCCATCGAGTCTGGCGAACCCGACGATGATGTTCGGGGCGAAGTGCTCGTGTACTTGATAGAACTCACCGTCGTCGGCGATTGCAGCCACGACATCGACCATGTCGTACGGCTGATTCGGCGAATCTGGGATGATCGTGGTGAGGACCTCATCCATCCGCTCTGGACGGTCGAGCGGGGTGAAGAACGGAGCGACCTCCATGTTGTTCTGCGGGAGGAACGAGAGGAGGTAGCGGACCTCATCCATCGCGGAGCGATCATCCGGGACGACGAAGTGTGTCACCCCTGACCGGGTCGCATGGGCGTGGGCACCGCCCAGTTCTTCCATCGTCACGTCTTCACCGGTGACGGTCTTGATGACCTCCGGACCGGTGATGAACAGGTGGGACGTCTCTTCGACTTGGTAGACGAAGTCGGTGATGGCCGGCGAATACACCGCACCACCGGCGCACGGCCCCATGATGACCGAGATTTGGGGGATGACGCCGGACGCTCGCACGTTCCGTTCGAAGATGCGCCCATAGCCGTGAAGCGCGGCGACACCTTCTTGGATCCTGGCGCCGCCCGAGTCCTTGATGCCGACGAGCGGAGCGCCGTTGTCCATCGCAAGATCCATCACCTTGCAGATCTTGTCGGCGACGGCGGCCCCAAGGCTTCCACCATAGGCCGTGAAGTCCTCGGCGAAGAGGAACACAGTCCTCCCGTCGACCGTTCCATATCCGGTGATGACCGCGTCCCCCGGCGGGCGATTGTCTTCGACGCCGAAACCTGCGGCGTGATGCCGCACGAACATGTCGAGCTCCTGGAACGAGTCCTTGTCGAGCAGGAGCTCGACACGCTCGCGCGCCGTCAGCTTGCCGAGGTCGTGCTGGCGGTCGATTGCGCGCTGGTTCGCAGGGGCGAGCGCGGCCTCGCGCAGGATGCGCAGCTTCTCAATGCGGTCTTCGGTGCTCACATGCCTCCCGGTAGGCTCAGGTTCGACCATCGAGGTGGGTGATTGGCTACACCATACGCGATTGTTGAGCTCGAATCGGCGGAATCAACGCAGGACGAAGCTCGCGCCCGCTCAAACCCCAGGGCCCCAATCCTGGTGATTGCGGGAAACCAGACTGTCGGGCGAGGCCGCCTCGGACGTACCTGGATCGAACCCGACCGGGCGCTGTTCTCGTCGTTTGCGTTCAGCCCGCTGTGGCCGGCACCCGCTTGGAGCCGGATCCCGCTCGTCGCCGGCCTCGCTGTTCGAGAGGCCATCGAGGAACGGTGCGGAATCACGGTTGGGCTGCGGTGGCCGAACGATCTCGTGACGGAGGATGGGAAGATCGGCGGTCTGCTCGCCGAATCCGGCAACGGCCTCGTCGTCGTGGGCTGCGGCATCAACATGATCTGGAACGATCCGATAGACGGGGCAGCTGCGCTCTTCCCGCCGGGGGCGAACATCGTTCCGACCCTCGATCTCGCCGTTGCCTGGGTCAATCGGTTTCTCGAGCTCATGGCTCGACCACCGAACGAGTGGGGGGTGGATAAATACCTCCGGGCCTGCGTCACGATCGGCCACTGGGTGTCCTACCCCTCGGGATCAGGGATGGTCGCCGGGATCTCCGACGACGGTGCACTCCTGGTCGAGACCAATGGCGGCATCGTCGCCGTCACCAGCGGCGAGGTCCGCTTCCATGACCCAGCTAGGCTTCCCGACGATCGGAGGGGCACATGAGCATCGGCAAAGCCGTCGTCACCGGTGGTGCGGGATTCATCGGTTCGAACCTCGTTGCTCGGCTCATCGACGAAGGTACCGAGGTGCTCGTCGTGGATGACCTGTCGAGCGGCATGCTGTCGCGGCTCGCAGGTGCGCGGTCGAGAGGTCGGGTCCACTTCCACCAAATGGACATCCGAACGCCTCAATTGCGTGACGTGCTCATCGGTTTCGCTCCCCAGGTCGTGTTTCACCTGGCTGCGCAAATCGACGTCCGATCTTCGGTCGCAGATCCAGTCGGCGACGCATCGACCAATGTGCTCGGCACGATCAACGTTCTCATGGCGGCACGCGACGCCGGCGTCGACCGGGTCATCTTCTCGTCCTCGGGCGGTGCGACGTTCGGAGACACGGCGATCATCCCCACGCCGGAGTCGGTCGACCGCAAACCCGACTCCCCGTACGGCGTCGCGAAAATGATCGTCGACGACTACCTCGACTACTTCCAGCGCACCGCGGGGCTCGACTACGTGTCACTCGGATTTTCCAACGTGTACGGACCGGGACAGGATCCTGCGGGCGAAGCTGGAGTCGTCGCGATCTTCAGCAGCGATCTCCTCGGCGGCCGAACGCCAACGATCTACGGGGACGGCCTTCAGACACGCGACTACGTGTTCGTGGAAGATGTCACCGACGCCTGCTTGCGTGCTGCGCTGATGGGCGGGAACCGGTACTACAACATCGGCACCGGGATCGAGACCACGGTGGTTGGACTGTATGAGCGAATGGCTCGCATCGTTGGTTCGCCCGCTCGGCCGAACCATGCGGCTGAACGGGCCGGAGAGCAGCGCCGTTCCTGTCTCGATGCGTCTGCGGCTCGCGAGGCCCTCGGATGGGAGCCGTGGACCAGCCTCGACGACGGCCTGGTCCAGACGATCGACTGGTTCCGACGGAATCCCTAGTCGGTATCGTCGAGGTGCTTCGGCCGGTCGTCCTTGAGGAGCCGCGAGAGGGCACGGTCGGCAAGGATTCGCCCGCCGGTCTGGCATCCTGCGCAGTAGTTCGTTTCCCGGCCAACGTGAACGATTCGTTGCACCGAAGCACCGCACTTGGGGCACGGTTCACCGTATTTGCCATGGACCGCCATTTCCGGGTGAAACGCCGTGACCTTGGTCGGGAAACCGTCGCCGACCTCCTCGACGCGAAGGTCCGTCCACCGGGCCAGGGTGTCGTTGGCCGCTGCCAGGAGGCGAGCGACCTCGTCGTGATCGAGGTTCGTGCTCATCTGGGTCGGAGAGAGCCGGGCTGCCCAAAGGATCTCGTCGGCAAAGGCGCCGCCGATCCCGGAAAACAGGCGGGGATCGGTGAGCGTTCGCTTGAGGGCGTGGCGCTCTCTGGTCAGGCGCTCCGCGAAGTCGTCGACGCTGAGGCCGGAAATCTCGGTTCCGCCGGGATCGAGATCCGCGAGGCCTTCGTCATCCACCACATGAACTGATGCCCTCCGCTTCGATCCGGCCTCCGTGAGGAGCAACGTTCCGCCGGTGAAGTCGAAGGCCGCCAAACCGGAGCGGCGCGGGATCGTCGCGTTGGGATCGAGCCATGCGAGCCGGCCGGCCACCATGAGGTGAATCACGACATGAAGGTCGTCGTCGAGGTGGATCACGATCCGCTTCCCGAGGCGTCCAACGCCGTCAACACGCAGGTCGACGACGCCGTCGATCGGTGGATCGTACGTCTTGAGCACCGAGAAGCTCTGGATCCGGACCCGCCGCAGCACCGACCCGACGACGCGCGGCCGCAGTGCGTGCAGATACGCCTCGATCTCAGGCAGTTCAGGCATAGGGAGATACGAGACTTGAGACTTGAGACTCGAGACAAGAGACATCAGCTACGAGACAGGACATCGACCGGGGTTCGGTCTCGTGTCTCGGGTCTCGGGTCTCGTTTCTCATCTGAACATGTCTTCTTCGGGGGGGCGGACGAGGTCGGTAGCACGTCCGTCGCCGGTGAGGTCGAGCCCCCGAACGACGGCGACGGGGATTGCATCGGCCTTGCCCATGGCAAGGTCGGCAGCGGCAGCGATTTCGTCGACGATGGCGATCTCGGTCACCTGCATCGTGCGATCGAGGGCGTCGGGGTTTCCCCTGAGATCGAGGATGGCCGGGAGGCCGGAGACCCCAATAGCAACGTCGACCAGGCCCCGTCGCCAGGGCCGGCCAAACGTGTCGGTCACTACGACGGCGATCGCGGCCCCCGTCGCCCATTCGAGGTTCATGCGGATGTGATGAGCGGAACGATCGGCGTCGACCGGCAACAGAACGGCTTGGCCATCAGAGACGTTGGATCGATCGACGCCGGCATTGGCACAAATGAAACCGTGTTCGGTCTGGGCGATGATGAGATCTCCCCGGCGACGCAGGATCGCTCGTGCCTCGCGTTCGGCCAACCGTCGGAACGCGTCGTCATCCGGAGCGGCCTCGATCCGACCTTCTGCCTTGGAGACGATCTTGTGAGTGACGACCACAACATCGCGATCGATCAGGACAATGTCGGAGGCCTTCAGACCGCCGAGGATGACTGCGCCGAGATCGTCCCCAGGGACAACCTCGGGAATGCCACGGACGGGGAAGATCTCGATACTCATGTGAAGGTCCGCTCAAACCAACGACCGAACCGTTGTGACGCATCGTGCGAGGCCAGGTGGGTGTCGGTGACGTGGACGGCGACGGATTCCGAGAGCTGATCGGCATCGGCCGCGTCCCCTGCATCGATGACGAGGTCCGTAATGATGCCGTCGTACGCAGCGACCACCCCGGCGCTGCCGCTCGGGTAGCCGAGGGAAGCCATCACGCGATCGGCCGGGCCCTTCAGTGCCTTGCCACCGAAGAACGGGCTGATGGCCACGACCCGGGGATGTGCGGCGACAGCGTGCTCGATCGCGCGGACTTCGAGAATGGGTCGGATCGAGAGCGGGGGGTTTGAAGGAGCGATGACCACGACGTTCGCGCCTTCGATCGCCTCGATGACCCCCGGCGCCGGCTCGGAAAGCTCGGCTCCGGCGTATGCGATTTCGGCGACCTCGTCTTGATGGCCGCGTCCGACGAAGTACTCCTGAAACGAGAGCCAGGAACCCTCGACGGTGCGGATTCGCGTGCGGATCATGTCGTCCGAGGCAGGGAGGACCTTTGTGTCAACCCCGAACCCGGTCCGGATCGATGTGGTGGCGCCGGAGAGGGTTCCTCCCGACATGAGCCACTGTGAACGGATCAGGCACGTCGCCAGGTCACGATCGCCCAGCCGGAACGACGTGTCGACACCGAGCGACGCAAGATGATCCATCACCGTGAAGGTGTCTCCCCGGATACCCCAGCCCTCCGGCCCTTCGATCCCGGCCAACGTGTACACCAGCGTGTCGAGGTCGGCTGAGACCGGAACTCCGTAGATGTGGTCATCGTCGCCGACGTTGCCAACGATCGTCACTTGCTCGGCGGTCAGCCGGGTGCGCAGCGACCGCGCGGAGCGAGCTCCACCGACGCCGCCGGCGAGCAGAACGGCGAAAGGATTGGAATATGTCGACTTCGAGCCTTGAATGGCGTCGTTCATGTCATCTCCGGAGGGTGCACCCCCCACATCAGTCGCGGTCGCGATCCTCGCGCGCAGCGGCACAGAACTTCCATCCACCATTGAGGCGGTCCGCCGGCAAGTGTACGGACCGCAGCGGATGATCGTGGTCGGAGGAGAAAGCGACGCGCGCCGTATCGCAACCGAACACGACGCAGGCTGGATTGCCAACCTCGGCGGCGCCGTTGACGCATCCATCGAAGCAAGCCACCTGTGGATTGTGCGCGAAGGGGTCGAGCCGCGCCCGGACGCACTCGGATCGCTGGTTCACGCTGCGACGCAGCTCGATGCATCGGTCGCAGGATCCAAGGTGCTCGACCTCGACGATCCCGACCGCTTGCTGTCGGTTGGCTTCGCAACCGACATCTTCGATTTCCCGTATACGGGATTTGACAGCGACGAACGCGACCAGGGCCAGTACGACGTTGTTCGGGATGTCGCCGCCGTCGGTGGGCAGTCGGTCTTGCTCCGACTCGATCTCGCGCGGGGGCTTGGCGGACCCGATCGTTCGATGGCCGCTTTCGCTGCAGCAGTCGACTTCTGCCAACGGGCTCGGTTGCGCGGCGCCCGCATCATCGTGGTCCCATCATCAGAGGTACTTGCTCGCGATGACTGGGGGAACATCGACCGGTGGCGCGAGCGGGGTGGTCGCCTCCGGGCAATGACCAAGGTCTACGCACCGACGACGCTGCTGTGGGCACTCCCGATGGCGTTCCTGTCGGGGTTCCTTCAGTCTGTCCTCTCGTTGTTCCTCGGTAAGTGGAGATTCTTCGATTGGCTGCGAGCGTGGGCGTGGTACCTGGTGAAGCTCCCGAGCACCATCGGTGCGCGGAGCGTTGCGCGCCGGGGGCGCGTCGTCGGGGACTCCGAGCTGTTCCGATACCAGGTAACCGGTTCCGTCGGATTGAAATCCGATTTCGCCCAACTCTCGGATCGGGTTCGCGATCGACTTCCCGGCGAGGATCGACTATCCGTCGAGGCGATCGGCAGTGAGATACGCCGACCGTCATTTGTCGTTGGAGCGGTCGCGTTCCTCTTCGTCCTACTGGCGACGCGTAGCATCTGGACCGCCGGGCTCCCAGCGATCGGGTACAGCCTGCCGTTCGTCGAGTCGGGTCCTTCGGCGGTTGGAGCCTATGCCGGAGGATGGAATCCGGCAGGACTCGGGTCAGTTGAGCCGCTCCGCCCCTTGATCGGGTTTGCCGGCTTGATCCAGACAGTCCTGCTCGACAACCGTCGCCTTGCCGAGTTCGTCCTCACCGCAGGCTCGTGGCTTCTCGGAATCTGGGGAATGGTCCGGCTCCTCCGCACGTGGGGGGTGGCTGCCGTGGCCGGGACCCTTGCAGGAGTTGTGTTCGTGTCCGGCTCGGGAGCTCAGGCCATCGCGCAGCAGACGAGTGTCGGCATCGTGTTCGCGGTTGGGCTCATCCCGTGGGTCATGCGATTCTCGCTCGCGCCGATTCCCAGGTCCTGGCTCGCCCGTGTCGCGAGAGTTGCGGCGGTGGCCGCGATCGCAGGCGTGGTCGCCGTGTTCGCTCCACTTGCCTTGCTGATTCCTCCTGCCGCTCTCCTCGTGTGGGCCCTCGTGAATATGACGGACCGAGCGGCGTGGAGAGCCGTCGTTGTATCGGGATTGGCAACGGTGCTTGCGGTGCCGCTCCTCTTCCCGTGGCTTGGTGCCGCGGATCTCTCCCGCTTCCTCAGCGACGGCGCGGCCTACTGGGCCATCCCGACCGTCACTGCGATCGTCGCCGGTGTTGCTGCCCTCGCGACGCTCCTCGCGGGCCCCCAACGGCTCGCGCTCGTCGCAGGTTGGGGTGCCATCGTCGTGGTCGCGGGGGCGTTCGTCGCTCGATCCGTCGGCTTCGATCTCGGACACGAGGTTGAGGGCGTTGGTCTTGCCATGATCACACTCGGTCTTGCACTGATCGTTGGGCCATCATTCGAGTCGAT
>Ga0316197_10001090_pt1 | contig 19318 bp, 15 predicted proteins | sample OudBiesiAoxic_MG_FD_204939 | JGI IMG/M metagenome (GOLD analysis project Ga0316197, IMG submission 204939) | Coastal sediment microbial communities from Oude Bieten Haven, Netherlands - site A oxic | ecosystem: Environmental > Aquatic > Marine > Coastal > Sediment | place: Netherlands... | reverse complement strand
CTGGACCAGCGCGCGATTCACTGCTGCCCAGGCGGCACGCCTCGTTCGGAATCCCTCGGCTCGGCAGTCGGTCTCCTTCTTCATCAAGTCCCTGCTCAGCAAGCAGCCGCGGCGCGGAGCCGACAACGCAGCCACATGACTATCGAGAGCGCCGACGAGTGCAAGGTTCCGATTTGCGTCGTGGTGGTGAACTACCGTACCCCGTCGATGGTCATCGATTGCCTGCGGACGTTGGTTCCGCAAGTTCGTGACTCCGGAGGTCGGGTAGCGCTGGTCGATAACGCCTCGCCCGACGATTCCGTCGAGAGCCTCTCTAGATGGATACGCGAGAACGACGCAGCCGACGTCGTTGAGCTCATTGCCTCGGAAACCAACGGGGGCTTCGCAGCCGGGAACAACACTGGGATACGGAGTTGCAATGCAGACTACTACCTGCTGCTGAACAGTGACACGCTGCTGGAGGACGGTGCGATCGCCAAATTGTTGGCGAGGGCGACGGCGGATCCCGATTCGGGACTGATCAGCCCCCGACTCCAATGGCCTGATGGGACGCCGCAGGAAAGCTGCTTTCGCTTTCATCGCCCGGTCAGCGAGCTCATCGATGGGGCGGCCACGGGCCCAGTCACCAATTTGCTCGCCCGCTACGACGTGCCCATCCGCGTCGAGGATGCCGACTCGTTTCCGGAATGGACGAGCTTCGCCTGCGTCCTGATTCGCGCCGAGGTGTTCGTAGATGTGGGCCTTCTCGATGAGGGCTTCTTCATGTACTTCGAGGACTCGGAGTTTTGCGCCAGGGCGCGCGATGCCGGCTGGCGCGTTCTCCACCATCCGGAGGCCAGAGTCGTCCACCTCCGAGGCGGTAGCTCCCCGGTCAAGTCTCAGACTCGCGCAAAGAAGCGCTTACCGCGATACTTCTACGAGTCACGCACCCGCTACTTCTACGAGCGGTACGGCCGGGGAGGCCTGCTCGCCGCGAACTTGTTTTGGACGCTGGGTTGGTCGGTTTCGTCGATTCGAGCGGCGCTTCAATCGAGGTATCAGTCACCGGCCTGCGAGGCGCAGTGGCGCGATATTTGGATTCATTTCTGGGATCCACTGGGTCCGTACACGCACCCGTCGGGTCAGGCTATTCCGCGGCGAACACCTCGAGCTCGCCAACGGAGATGAAGTACTTGATCCCGCCTGGCGCGCCGTAGATCCGAATCGCATCGCCCAAGGTCGCATCGAAATCGATCGTGTACGTGTTGTAATTGATTCCATCGGCCCCGGCATACGCAGGCGTGATCGTCACTCCTGGCGCTTCGAGCCATGTGCCGCCTTGCCGCACCTGCACGGTGAGGTCGAGGAAATATCCACCGTCCGAGAACTCACGACCTTCCTGGAAGACGACCTGGCCGAACCACTGCTCGGCCGCGTACTCGTACCCGATCCAGTCTTCCGCCGAGAAGGCACCGCCGGAGTAGGTGTCGTACTGGCGTGTCCGAGAGCGATCTCCGATCGGCGGCTTGTCGCCATCGCGGATGACCTCGAGGTCCTTGCTGCCGCTTCCTCTCGGTTCCGTGATGCGCGCGATGATCGTGCCGACCTGAGTGAGATCGGCGCTACCTTCGAGCGTGCAGTCGAAGGCGCAGCCGTCGCCGTCCAACGTGTTTCCGTCGTCGCACTGTTCGATGCCACCGTTGTTGACGATGGCGTCGCCGCAGAACTCGAAGACACAGAGAGCCGAGCAGCCGTCGCCATTCACCTCATTGCCGTCATCGCATTCCTCGCCTGGGTCGACGATGCCGTCGCCGCAAGGCGGGGGGAGCTCCTCGGTGCACGTCGATGAGCATCCGTCGCCATCGTCGAGGTTCCCGTCATCGCACTCTTCGGGCGGTGTCAGGAATCCATCGCCACAGAGCGGAGCACGAAGCTGACAGCTGTCGTCGCAAAGGTCGGTGCCCGGAGGTTCGCAGGCTTCCGTCCCATTGTTGTTGAGCTCGTCGTCGCCACAGAACTCAACCTGGCAGAGCGCCGAGCATCCGTCGCCGCTCAGCGTGTTGCCGTCGTCGCAGGACTCGCCTCCGTCGAGCGCACCGTTCCCGCACAGAATGTTGTCGGGTCCGAACACCTCCAACTCCGCGACGGACGTGAAGTACTTGACTCCGCCGGGTGCGCCGTACACACGAATCGCGTCGCCGAAGACGGCTGCGAAGTCGAAGACATAGCTGTTGTAGCTCACGCCGTCGGCGCCCGCGTACGCAGGCGTGATCGTCACGCCCGGCGCCTCGATCCAGGTTCCACCTTGTCGCACCTGCACCGTGATCGTGTCGAAGAAGCCACCATCCGAGAACTCGCGGCCCTCCTGGAACACGACCTGACCGAAAAGCTGCTCCGAGCTGTATTCATAGCCGAACCAGTCCTCCGCCGAGAAGGCACCGCCGGAGTAGGTATCGTACTGACGGTCGCGTGACCGATCTCCGACCGGGGGCTTGTCGCCGTCGCGAATGACCTCGAGGTCCTTGCTGCCGCTTCCTCGGGGCTCCGTGATCCGGGCGATGATCGCTCCGGTCTGAGTGAGGTCTGCGCCTCCCTCGAAGGTGCAGTCGAAGCCGCAGCCGTCGCCGTTCAACGTGTTGCCGTCGTCGCACTGTTCGATGCCGCCGTTGTTGACGATGGCGTCGCCGCAGAACTCGAGGACACAGAGAGCCGAGCATCCGTCCCCACTCAACTCATTGCCGTCATCGCATTCCTCGCCTGGGTCGACGATGCCGTCGCCGCAAGGCGGGGGGAGCTCCTCGGTGCATGTCGATGAGCATCCGTCGCCATCGTCGAGGTTCCCGTCATCGCACTCTTCGGGCGGTGTCAGGAATCCATCGCCACAGAGCGGAGCACGAAGCTGGCAGCTGTCGTCGCAGAGGTCGGTGCCCGGAGGCTCGCAGGCTTCCGTCCCATTGTTGTTGAGCTCGCCATCGCCGCAAATTTCGATCTCGCAAATCGTGGAGCATCCGTCGCCGCTCAGCGTGTTGCCGTCGTCGCAGGACTCGCTTCCGTCGAGGGAGCCGTTTCCGCAGAGGATGTTGTCCGGGCCAAAGACCTCGAGCTCGCCGACGGAGATGAAGTACTTCGTGCCGCCAGGCGACCCGTAGATACGGATGGCGTCGCCGAAGACGGGGGCGAAGTCCATCACGTACGTGTTGTAGCTCACGCCGTCAGCGCCCGCGTACGAAGGAGTGATTGTCACACCTGGCGCCTCGAACCAGGTTCCGCCCTGGCGTACCTGCACCGTGAGGTCGAGGAAATAGCCGCCGTCGGCGAATTCACGGCCCTCCTGGAAGATGACCTGGCCGAAGAGTCGCTCGGTCGCGTACTCGTAGCCGATCCAATCTTCCGCTGCGAAGGCGCCGCCGGAGTAGGTATCGTACTGACGATCGCGCGACCGATCCCCCACCGGGGGCTTGTCTCCATCGCGAATGACCTCGAGGTCTTTGCTTCCGCTTCCTCTCGGCTCCGTGATCCGTGCGATGATGGAACCGGTGTGGGTGAGGTCGGCGCCTCCCTCCAAGCTGCAGTCGAAGCCGCAGCCGTCACCATCTACGTTGTTTCCATCGTCGCACTGTTCGATGCCGCCGTTGTTGACGATGGCGTCGCCGCAGAACTCGAGAATGCAGACGGCCGTGCAGCCGTCCCCACTGACCGTGTTTCCATCGTCACACTCCTCACCGGTATCGACGTTTCCATCTCCACAGGCAGGGACGATCTCTATCGTGCAGTTGAAGGCGCAGCCGTCACCGTCGAGGTTGTTTCCGTCGTCGCACTGCTCGGTGCCATTGTTGTTGACCGCGCCGTCACCACAGAACTCGAGTGCACAAGCCGACGAGCAACCGTCACCGTTCGCATTGTTTCCGTCGTCGCACTCCTCGCCCGTGTCCACCGTGCCGTCGCCGCAGAACGAGCTGCCGGTTCCGGTGATCGCCCAGGTGAAGGAGACCACGGACACGTCGACCGCATCCGATGCGCTCGCCGTGACGGAGTAGGTATCGACGGCGCTCGAATCGGGAACGCCAGAGATGTCGCCTGTGGTGTGATCGATTGCGAGGCCAGGCGGAAGGCCTGCCGCGTCGAAGTACAAGAAGTCGTTGTCGGGATCGGTTGCGAGGAGACTCAATGTGGCTGTCGCGCCGATGCTGGTTTGCTGCGAACCCGGATCGCTGAGGGTCGGAGGAGCATTGTCGATGGTCGGCTCTTGCAGGAATAGCTTACCTGGGCCGATTGGCTCCTTCTGGTCGGAGGTGTCCGGGCCTTCCCAGTTGACCGAAAGCGCTTGCCCGCCTCGATTCTCGAACATCGTGACCTCGATCGTGTGGTAGCCGTTGCTCAAGGCGATGGCGTTCGAGGCCTCTTGCACACCGTGTAGGCCGTCGTTGTCGACAACTAGGCTTCCGTCGATGAAGAGCTGGCTACCGTCGTCCGAGCTGGTGTAGAACGTGTACTCTCCGGCGATGGCAATGTAGAGAAGGCTCGTGAACCGGAAGGCGAACTCCTCCTCACGCAGGCGCACGCCGATGTCGAACGAGCTCACCGCCCCGGTCGCAACGGGTGTGAGTGAGTCGAAGTCCGGCAAGAAGCTCATGGGGCCGGGTTCGTAGTATTCGTAGTTGATTCCATTCAGCCCGAGATCGCCCTCCACCCGGGTGATCCACTCACCGAGAATCTCGACGGCAGGAGTCTGTACCAGTGCCTTCGCCAAGGGCGGCATCGCCACCGGTCCCACGATTCCTGCGCGCTGATAGATCGCCGAGAGGATCGGGTCGCCGGGAGTCAGGATCGTCAACCCCGGAATGCCTAGATCGTTGCGAACTCCGCCAAAGGCCATGCCCTGATTCTCGAAAGGCGTGGTCAGCCGGGCATCGAACCCTGCGTTCACAGCTCCCGGCCGATGACAGTAGCCACAGTTGGAATCCAACCATGAGCGCGCGCGCGTTCCGAGTGAAGCCGTGACGTCGTTGAAGTCGACCGAGCGGATCATGGTCGGAAGAGTGGACTCGTCGAGTGCTGGCGAGAACATCCCGAGCTCGTTCCACGTGGAGAGCTGGTTGTCGGTCCGCCCCGTCGACGGGTAGAAGAAGTCACCGTTCTGCTGTCGGGCGTTCAACCCGAGAGCGCCGCCGGATGCCTCGAGGTGGCAGTTCAGGCACTCCTGTCGCGACGGGAAGTACCAGGTCTGATCGCGTGCTCCCCCTTCCGCGAGGGTGATCGTGTAGTCCGCTGTTTCGAAGCTCGTCAGGAGGTCGGCATCGGACTGGTCTTCGCGCCACCGGTACGTCACCCCGTACCAGCGGGCGTCCTCGCCGCGAACCATGAAACGAGTCTCAAGTCGGGTGCGGTCGCTCGGGTCGCCTTCGTCCAGCACGAGCTCGAAGTGCTTCATCAGCACGGTTCCAACGGGGTAGTCCCAGTTTCCGTTCTCCGAATAGCCGATCTGTTCATCGACCGTGTCCCGCGTTCCGTCGTTCGGAAGCGCGATCCATCGAGATTTCTCGGCACCGTCGGACCAGAACGGTTGATTCAGCCCGTAGGGGATCCAGTAAGGGCTGAGCTCGAAGCTTGCCGTGTCTGTGAAAGCGCCGAGTGCGGATAGCGTGCTGGGTGGATCCGCGCTCGGGGCTCCAACCCTCTCCAAAGCGTAGAGCGCATCGTCGCCGAACACGTCGCCAAGAAAGATCTCACCGGCCTTGTCCTGACCGAAGGTAGAAAGTGCCCCGGGTGTGAACACCGTCAGCAGATCCTTCGTTGCCGTCAGCGTGGTCTCGTTGAGCGTGAACGCCCAAACGTTGTTGGTTGAATAGTCTCCTGCGATGTATTTCCCGTAGAGCTCGGGGAACTTCGTTCCACGGTAGACATATCCACCGATGATCGTGCGCGCCTCCGTACGGTCGAAGTCGATGACGGGCGGTTGCTCGGTACCGAGGATCGTGCTCGGTTTCGAACGAACACCACTCGTGAGTCCCTCCCTGTAGGGCCACTGGTAGTTCCGGCCCCAGAGGATCACGTTGATCTCTTCGCGCGTGCTCTGGCCCACCTCACCGGACCAGATGCGCCCCGTCACAGGGTCGATCGAAATACGGTGAGGATTCCGGTGACCGATCGAATAGAACTCCTCGAATCGATCGCCCGCCGGACTCTGCCAGGGATTGTCGTCCGGAATGCAGTAGTACTGGCCCGTCATTTCATCGGAATTTCCGGTTACATCGCGCATGTTACGGTTGGGGTGGTGAGTCCCGGAGGGGCAAGTCCAGGTGCCGTCACCGTTGTCGACGACGTCCACCGACACTCGAATCGACCCGCCTTCGAAGTTGCCTGAAATGTCCTGCGCAGTGTCATAACGAAACTGATCGCCGATGATGATGTACATGTAGCCATCGTCGCCGAAGATCGGTCCGCCGCCGCGGTGTGAGCCGTTGTAAAGACGGATGTTGAACATCGGCTTCTCGGAAGCTGGATCACCACGCCAGACCCCTGCCGTTGAATCGAAGTACGCCTGGAACTCCGACCCTCTCAACCAGGTTCCGAAGAAACCACCGGTAGAGCCCTGCGGGTATCCAGGGTTGCAGTTCCCGAAGTCGTTGACGTACTTCTCCCCGTCCCAGGTGGTGGGACAGTACGACGAGTAGTACGTGTAGAACGTCGTCTCGTACGGCGATCCCGGTGTTCCGAACTCCGGATGGAATGCGAGGCCGAGGAAACCGCCATCCCAAACCACTGCGACCCGATCGCGGATGTCCATGAAAGGCTCGGCGGTCGAGACGTTCGGGTCGTTCTCCATCGAATAGATGTTCCCGTCGCGCGATCCGACGTAGAGCCGATTGTCCCCGGCTTGCGGGTTCGTCGTGATGACCAGGGTCTGATTGAACTGGACGTTCGGGAACGCCTCCACAATCGTCCAACTCGAGCTCGAGAGATCGTTCGGGGTCTGCGTTGGGAACGCGCCGTTCAAGAAGGGGCCGACGGGCACCGGCGGATTGTCGAGCCCTCCCTTCTTGGCGAACTCCGGGGTCGGAAGTGCGTCCCGAGGGCTGGTATCGAAGTCGCCTTGGTCACCGCATCCTGGGGTGAGCAGAGCGGAGATCAGGAGAAAGCCCGCCGCGGCGAGCCCGGCCGGCGGCCGACAGAGAGGGGAACGAAACATGCAGAGCCTCGTGGAGGAAAAGAGGGAATTTATTCTTAACACGAGAATGTCAAAAAGTGTCGTCTACCATCGTGACTTGTCAAACACTGACGCCACTTTTTTGATGCTTACACAGTACTACACCTTAGTAGGAACCGTGGGCAGCACTCGAAACCTTAGGCTACCCTCACTCTCATGGCCAACTCCCCCATCCGAGCACTCGATCGGGAGACCCTTCGGGCTCAGTTTCAGTCGGCCACGCCGTTTCCGCACATGGTGCTCGAGAACTTCCTCGATCCCGACTTCGCACGAGAAGTCGCGGCATCCTATCCAAGTTACACCGAGGCGAGGGATGCCGGCCGCGAGTTCCGCGCGGTCAACGAGACTCGCAAAGTGCAAATCACCGATGCGGAGAGGTTTCCGGCGCCGGTCAAGCGACTCAACGAGGCACTTTCGTCGCGCAGCTTCATCGAGGACCTCGAGTACATCACCGGCATCGACCACCTGCTCTACGACGAAGAGCTACGGGGCGGCGGAATGCATCTGACCGGACCGAGCGGACGACTCGATGTGCATGTGGACTTCAACTATGTGAAGTCACGAGACCTCCACCGAAGGCTCAACATTCTGGTCTACCTCAACGAAGGCTGGAAAGACGAATGGGGTGGAGGCGTCGAGCTCTGGGACGAGAAGGTCCGAAAGAAGGCCTGCACCGTCAAGCCCCTGCTGAACCGATGCGTCGTCTTCGCCACGAGCGAGATCAGCTTCCACGGCGTAGAGCCCGTCAAGTGCCCCGAAGGCCATCAACGAATTTCTTATGCGGCGTACTACTTCACCAAGGAGGCGCCCGAGCATTGGGACGGTACGAAGCACACGACCATCTTCAAAGCTCGCCCGAACGAGGTACTTCGCGCGTATCTGCTGATGCCCATCGAACGAGCCCGAACGGACCTGTACCCATCCGCCAAGCGCGCGGTGAAGAAGCTACTCGGTCGTAGCTGACTGCCCTTAGGGGCAGTACTGGCTCGGCTCCCCGTAGCCGAAGATCATGGCGCGCATCGGGTGTCCCTGCGAAAAGGCATCGTCGGAGAGCACCTCCCAGTGGATGCCATCCTCGCTCCGGTACGCGAGCTGGCCCTCGTACTCTTGCTTGGAGCCTGCCGTGATCGACGCGATCGTACCCCGATCGCTGATCGCGACGACGCCCACGTCGACGTCACTCGGCACCGTGCTCGTTTCGGTCCATTGTACGCCATCTGCGCTTCGGAATACGGATCCGCGATCCCAGGTCATGAACTCGGAGCCGTTCCAAAGGCCGCCGCCCCTAAGTCGACTCGAGATCGATTTTGCGGTCCAGTTTCGACCGCCATCGCTCGATCGGCAGATGGTTCCGTCCTCCCCGGTGGTCACGATCGTTCCGTTCCCGTAGATGATTCGCCCCGGCAACCTCACCGAGCTCGCGCAGCTCTCGGGAAGCGTCTCCGGTGCTTGCCAGCTCAGACCATCGCGGCTGTAGACGATCTCCGAGGTCGTCGAGCTGCTCGCGGAGATGATGAAAAGGCCGCCGTCATGAGGCACGAAAGCGGTCGCCCTCACATTGCGTCCCGAGATCGACGCTTCCCCCGCTTTGGGCCATGTCTCTCCGAGATCGTCTGAGTAGCGGCTGTACCTCTGCGCTGCGAGGATTCGATCGTTCCCATACGCAATTCCGCCGAAGACCTCCCCCTCGAGCACCGATTCCCAGACCACTCCATCTCGGCTTCTCAGGATTGCACCCGGATCCCCCCAGCCGAAGGTCGCGAAGAACCAACCCTCAGCCGAGGCGAGACCGCGGCCAGCTCCGGGATGGTGATCGCAATCGTGACTATCGCAATAGTTGCCGTCGTGATCCGATTGGTCAGCGACCCAAGAGCGTCCGTCGTCGCAGGAGACGAGTGTACGTCCAGCCTCGCCCTGGGCGAGGAACATCGGAATCGTCCCGGGCGGTGGCGCGACATTCCCGCCAGCGCCTCCGCTGCCGGGCGTGTCGCCGCCTGTGCCCCCGGTGTTCGTCCCAGCTGCGCCGCCGGTCGAGCCACCGGCCCCACCGATGATTCCGCCGCTTCCGCTCGAGCCGCCCTGGTTGCCACCCGACCCCGGAGTTCCCGCGAGACCTGGCTCACCGCCTGAACCCCCGCCGGATGGGTCGCCGTCGCCGGTCAGCTCACCCGAGCAAGCTGCGAGCAACGCGATCCACACACCCCACCAAGCTACCTGCCGGTAGGGGCCCCCCCTCATTTTCGATTGCATGCTGACTCGCAGTCTCGCACGCGGCACCACGACCTCCAAACCACCTTGGCGCACCTTTCCGGCACCTTGATCTTCGGGCCTGATGGCTCCTGTTCAGAGCCGCCCCAACTTTGCCGACACGGGGCCGTTGGGCTATACCTTTCGCGGCTTGCGCAAAGCGACCATCGTCATTGCGGTCTTCGTTGCATTCGTCACATTTAGCATTGCCGTCTTTGCTCTGGGGGGCCTCGTCGCTAAGTACGAATGGAGTCCGTACTATCACGTCTACAAGGCTGCGGACCGACACTTGCGAGCCTTGGAGAGCCTGTCCCGGGGAAGGCCGTCGAACGAAGCACTGCGAACCACGCAGCTCTATCGTCTCCGTCTCACGACCAGTGAAACCGGTGAGGACCGGCAACCCGATCGGGTTGCGTTCACTCCACTATCCGATGGCTACCTGATCGCGCGCCGAGGCGGTGGGCTCTACTTCGTCGAACGCTCGCTCGATAGCGTGTCGGAGTCGAAAGCGGTCAGGACGAGAGTCCCGACGAACAAAGACGAGTTCATCCGTGAGAATCCCGATCGGCCCGCGACGAGGCAGCCGCTCGCACAGTTCGGAGTGAAGGACATCCTCTTGCGTCGACGCGGCAAGGGGATCGAGCTCTTTGCAACCTACAGTGTCTGGCACTCCGACGATCGCTGTTTCACTCTCCGAGTTTCGAAGCTGATCTCCACGGAGGCTGCGTTGCTACGGGGTGATCCCGGTGTTTGGTCCACCGTACTCGACAGCGAACCATGTTTGCCACTGGCGTCGCCGGACGTCGACCCCTACGGGGAGTGGACCTTCCTGCAAGCTGGCGGCCGGATGGCGTTCGTCGGAGAGAAGCAGCTACTCGTCACCGTAGGCGACCACTGGAGGGACGGCCTGAGGGCTCCGGAGCTGCCCCAGGATCCAGCATCGCACATCGGCAAGACCGTCCTGATCGATCTGAGCTCCGGTGCTTCCCGGATCTACACGAAAGGCCATAGAAACCCGCAAGGCCTGTACGTCGACCGGGAGGGAAGGATCTTCTCGCTCGAGCACGGACCGCGTGGCGGTGACGAGCTCAACCAGCTCATCGACGGCCGGAACTATGGATGGCCGAAGGTGAGCTTCGGGCTGCAGTATCAGGAGTTGCCGAACTGGCCTGCTCCCCACTGGGGCGATCACCGTGGCTTCGAGCTCCCTTTGTACAGTTGGATACCGGCCATCGGTCCGTCGAATCTCGTTCGCATCGAGGGGAACACGCGTTTCCCTAAGTGGAGGGGCGACCTCATCGCCGCGTCACTCTCGAATCTAGCGCTCCATCGGATTCGTATCCGAGAAGGGCGGGTTATTCTGGTGGAGCGCATCGAAATCGGAAATCGAATTCGGGACCTCGACGCGGCGGATGATGGGAGCTTGGTTCTGCTCATGGAACCTGGCGATCTCATCACCATTCTGCCGCTCGACGATGGGGACGTGGCCGACATCACCGATCCGGTGCTCCGGGGTGAGCTTCTCTGGTCTCAGTGTAGTGGTTGTCACACGCTGGATCCGACCAAACCGAAGAGACAGGGGCCGCACCTGCAGGGCATCGTCGGAAGAAGGGTCGCTAGCCAACCTGACTACGAGTACTCCCAAGTGCTCCAACAAATGGACGCCCGGTGGACCGAAGACACGCTCGACGCCTACCTTCGCGACCCCCAGGCGTTCGCGCCGGGCAATACGATGCAGTTCTCGGGGGTCAAGGATCCCGTCGACCGGGCCGCCATCATCTCCTACCTGAGCACGAAGTGATGCGTGTACGGGTCCTCGGTTCCGCGGCCGGTGGTGGCTTTCCCCAATGGAACTGCAATTGCCGCAACTGTGCCGGGGTTCGCTCTGGGGCCATCCGGGCAAGCTCTCGAACGCAGTCTTCGATCGCGGTCAGCAGCGACGGCCTCCGATGGATCCTCTTCAACGCATCACCGGACATCCGACAGCAGCTCGATGCGTTTCCCGAGATGCAGCCTCGGCACGGGGTTCGCGACACGGGGATTGCCGGGATCGTACTGATCGATGGCCACATCGATCATACGACGGGCCTTCTGATTCTCCGCGAAGGCGCTCCGCTCTCCGTCTACTGCACCGATGCGGTCTACGAGGACCTCACGACAGGTCACCCCATTCTTTGCGTGCTCGACCACTTCTGCGGCGTTCGGCGAGTCCCGGTTCCCCTCGAGCCGGACCAAAGCTTCCGGGTCGAGGGCGTACCGACGCTCGAGCTACAGGCGCTCCCCCTCGGAAGCAAGCCACCCCCATACTCCCCGCACCGTAACCAACCTCGACCCGGCGACAACATCGGGATTCGGGTGACCGACGAGACGACGGGACGCTCTCTGTTCTATGCCCCCGGGGTGGGGGAGGCCGATGACGAGCTCCTCCGATGGATGCAGGAGTCGGACTGCGTGATGGTCGACGGAACCTTCTTCACCGACGACGAGCTCGGCGCTCAGGGGATCTCCGAGAAGCGAGCCCGCGACATGGGTCACCTCCCTCAATCGGGTGAACATGGAATGCTTCGAATCCTCGAATCGCTCACCAATACGCGACGCGTCTTGATTCACATCAACAACACCAACCCAATCCTCGACGAGGAGTCGGACGCGCGCCGATCGGTCGAGGGGGCCGGCGTCGAAGTCGCCTACGATGGAATGGAGGTGCTGTTGTGAGCGCGCCCTGGAATCGTGCCGAGCTCACCGCCCGGATGCGTGAGAAGGCCACCGGCTATCACCTCAATCATCCGTTCGAGGTGATGCTCCGTGAGGGCAGGCTCAGCCCGGACCAAGTGCGTGGCTGGGTCGCCAACCGGTATCTCTACCAGAAGAGCATTCCCATGAAGGATGCGGCGATTCTCTCGAACTGTCCCGATCGGGAGGTCCGACGCAAGTGGATCCGGCGCATCCAGGAGCAAGACGGGTCCACGGATGCCGAGGGCGGGATCGAAGCCTGGATCCGGCTCGGCGAGGCCTCTGGGCTGACACGCGACGAGGTGGTTGGTGAAACGCATGCGTTACCCGGGGTTCGTTTCGCCGTAGACGCCTATGTCACCTTTGCGAGAACGCGCCCATGGCAAGAGGCCGTCTGCGCGTCGCTGACCGAGCTGTTTGCCCCCGATGCCCACCGTGCGCGGCTCAAGGCGTTCCCGAAGCACTATGCTTGGGTCGATCCGAGCGGGCTCGAGTATTTCGAACGCCGCCTCGGTCAAGCCAAGCGGGACGTCGAGCACGGGCTGGAGATCACCCTCGACTATTGCGACACCCGCGAGAAGCAGGAGCGAGCTCTCGACATTCTGCAGTTCAAGCTCGATGTTCTTTGGGCAATGCTCGATGCCATCCATCGGCGGTATGTCGGTGAGCCGACGGAATCGTCGTGACGGCCACTCTGCTCGTCGACGACCTGGTACGCGTTGCCCCGCACCACCGGCTACGCTGGGAAGAGGCACAGGGCTGCTACGTGCTTCTCTATCCGGAGGGAATCGTACAGCTCAACGAGACCGCCGCCGAGATCATGAGGCGCTGCGAACAAGCGAAAGTGGTAGCCTCCATCATGCGCGAAGTGCAGACACTTTATCCAGAAGAGCCCGTCGACGACGACGTGCGGGCATTTCTCGAAGAGGCGATATCCCATGGATGGGTCATCATCGAGCGAGCCTGAAAGACCTCTTTGGTTGCTGTTCGAGCTGACCTATCGCTGCCCTCTTCAGTGTGCCTACTGCTCGAATCCTCTCGACTTTGCGCATTCGGGGCGGGAGCTCGACACCGAAGATTGGCTCAGAGTACTGCGTGAGGCCCGGGGGCTTGGGGCTCTTCAGCTCGGACTGTCCGGGGGTGAGCCGCTTCTGCGACGCGACCTCGAGTCGATCGTCGAAGAGGCCGCCCGGCTCGGCTACTACACCAACTTGATTACGTCCGGCATCGGCCTCGACGAGTCGCGCCTCGGAGCGCTTCGAGAAGCGGGCCTCGATCACGTTCAACTGAGCTTCCAGGGAAGCGACGCAAAGTCGAATGACTCGATCGCAGGGACGAAGAGCTTCGAAGCGAAGATCGCGGCGGCCCGTCGGATCAAGAAGCTCGGGTACCCGATGGTGCTCAACGTCGTGCTTCACCGACAGAACATCGAGTCCGTCCCAAAGATCTTGTCGATGGCGGCGGAGCTCGAAGCGGATTACCTCGAGCTTGCGAACGTGCAGTTCGGCGGATGGGCGCGGCTCAATCGCGACCAGCTCCTTCCGAGCCTCGCTCAAGTCGAACGCGCCGAGGCCGAGGTCGCCCGGTTTCGTACGGATTACCAAGGCGCCATGCGCGTGTTCTACGTGGTATCGGACTACCATGAGGGGCGACCCAAGCCTTGCACAGCCGGCTGGGGTCGGACGTTCATGCAGATCACGCCCGACGGCACCGCGCTTCCCTGTCACGGTGCGCAGTCGCTCCCTGGCATGTCGTTTCCGAGAGTCGATCGAGCTAGCGTGCGCGCGATCTGGGAGTCGCCGGAGTTCGAGAGGTTCCGGGGAGAGAGCTGGATGAAAGAGCCATGTCGAACCTGTCCGGAGCGCGGCAAAGACTTCGGCGGATGTCGCTGCCAGGCGTACGCGCTCACCGGGGACCCGACGAACGCCGATCCGGCCTGCTCGCTCTCGCCGCATCACGGGGTCGTCGCCACCGCGATCGCGCGGGCTGCCGGGGAGGATCGCCATCCGCTCACCTTCCGCAACCGCGCGAGCTCGAGGAGACTGGGTGACAAGCACGTTCTACCCCAAGCCTGATCCTCCTCCGCAGAGCGACTCTGTGGCCGTGCGCTCCAGAAGGCTCTGCAAGCACTATGGCGACATCGTGGCGCTCGAGGACCTGAGCCTCGAAGTTCCGTTCGGCGCGTTCGTGGGGCTCCTCGGACCCAATGGCTCCGGCAAGACGACCTCGATGCACTGCTTGACCACGCTGGTCGAGCCGACGGATGGAAGCGCATGGGTCGCAGGTCACGCGATTCGAAGTGCTGGCGTCGCCATTCGTCGAGACATCGGAGTGGTGTTCCAGAACCCTGCTCTCGATCCGTCGCTGACCGTGCAAGAGACGCTCGCATTCGCAGCTGCGATTCGCGGATTGCCTCGGCGAATCTCGCATGAGCGCGCCGAAGCCATGCTCGCCATGTTTCAACTCGAAGGAAAGCGCGACCTGAGGGTCGGCACCCTGTCGGGAGGCATGCGACGGGCGCTCGACATCGCTCGGAGCGTGATCCACCGCCCGCGGATTCTGTTTCTCGACGAGCCGACCCTGGGTCTCGATGTTCCGAACAGACGCAGAATCTGGGATCACATCGCCCGTCTTCGTCGCGAGGAGGGGGCGACGGTCCTTTTCACGACGCACTATCTCGAGGAAGCCGAGGGGTGTGACACGGTGCACTTTCTCGCTGGAGGACGCATCGTCGGGAGCGGTTCACCTCGCGAGTTGATCGCACGCATGGGCGCTCAAATGCTAGAGATCGAAGCTGACGACATCGAGGCGACCGCGCATGCTCTTCGTCTCGAGCTTGGCCCTGGTTTTCGCCAGGGAGATCGAGCGCTCTTTCGACTAACGAGCTCGCGCGGCGAGGTAGCGTCGATGCTACGTTCGTTGCCTCCAGATCTCCGAAGCGTGAGACGGCGAAGGCCGACGCTCGACGACGTCTTCGTCTGGATGACTCATCCCGAGTTGCGAGGGGAGCTCCTATGATGCTGCCGCTTTGGGCCGTCATTCGACGCGACCTGGTTCGACTCCTGAGGCAACGTGGTCGCCTCGCCGCCGCTCTGGCTCGCCCGATGATCTGGTTTTTCGTGATCGGATCCGGCGTCGGCGTCTTGGTGGAGCCAGCAGCCCCCGAAGCCTACCAGGCCTACTTGGTGCCCGGTATGGTCGGTATGACACTCCTGTTCGGAGCGACACTGGTGGCTCTGTCTGTCGCCTACGACAAAGAGTTCGGTGTCATGCGTATGTTGGTGACCGCTCCGCTTCCTCAGTATTGGATCGTCGTTGCCAAGACTTCGAGCGCGGTCGTCAGTGCAACCCTGCAGGCATCCCTCGTTCTGCTCGTCCTCGGGGTGCTCGGGTTCATCGACGGGAGCTTCTCGCCTTTGCTTCTTCTGGCGGGGCTTCTTGGGACCGCCCTCGCCTGCGCAGGGCTCGGGATGCTGGTCGCGGTGTGGACAGGGACTTTGGAAAACTTCGCGCTGGTGATGAACTTCGTGATCTTTCCGACGTTCTTTCTGAGTGGTGCGCTCTATCCGGTCGCAAACCTCCCGCCCGTCCTGAGGCTCGTCGCGACGATCAATCCGTTCACCTACGGCGTCGACCTGCTGAAGCACGCGCTTCTTCGTGGGGACGCGCTCATCGCCGCTTCGGACTTCTCCCCGCTCATCGACCTCGGCGTGCTCGTGGGCTTCGCCGCGATCGCCACGCTGGTCGCATCCCTACGTTTCTCCCACGAGGCGCGCGCCGGCCTGTCCGGCTTCTTGCGAAGTGGGCGCTAGCCCTCGTCGCGCCGTCAGCGCGTCATCGCGTAGAGGGTGTACTCGAACCCGAGGCGTGTGTTTCGATAGGCTGGTTTGACCCACTTGCGCGGCTTCGCGCTCTCGTTCGCTCGTGCTTTCATGAAGGCTAGCAAGCTAGCGGACGCTCCATGCATCGGCAACTTCATCGCCGGGGCAGCAACCTCACCGGCAGGTTGTCGAGTGGACGCGTGAAGGGAAAATGCTGAAGTTTTGCAGGGAAGTAGTCGTCCTCGACGAACTCGATCCGATACTTCGACAGCACCTCTCGGAACGTCAGCAGGAACAGCATCCGAGCGAAATGCATGCCGATGCATTTGTGGGCGCCGCCGCCGAACGGAACCCACATGAAATTGTGCTTCTTGTGCTCGTTCACCTCGGGCGAGAAGCGGCTCGGGTCGAACTCATCGGGACGCGCCCACCAATCGGGGAGTCGGTGAATGTAGCTGCTCGGAATACACAGCATCGTATCGGGTGGGACCCGGACGTCTCCAAACTGGCACTCACGAATGGTGCGCCGGAGAAACAACGGGACCGGGGGGTGCATCCGAATGGTCTCGTAAAACACGCAAATCAGCCCGTTCGTCGAATGAAATACCTGTTCGAAGCTGAGCTCCTCGGGCCAGCCGGCCAGCTCATCGGCGAGGTCAGATTGAAGCGCGTGGTCGTTGCAGAGGTAATAGGCGGCCATCGTCGATGCGCTCGTGGTCGTGTCGTGCGCGGCCAGCATCAAGAACACCATATGGTCCGCAATGTCCTCGTCCGCGTAGTACTCGCCGGCTTCGGTCTTCTCTTTGCAGAAGTACGCGAATACGTCTTGATCGTCCGATGCGCGCTTCTTTTCGACCAAACCCATGAAGAACTGTTTCAAGAAGCGACGTCCCTCGAGTCCGCGATGGTAGAGAAAGCCCGGTACGTCGAGGCGCACGATTCCAAGCGCGCCCTCCATCATGTCGGTGAACGCCTTGTTGACCTTCGGGATGACGCTCTCCGAGTCATCGACCTGGCAGAACACGTCGAACGCGATGTCGAGCAGCAGCCGTTTGATCTCCTTGTAGAAGAGCACGCTGTCCTGACTCGCCCAGCGCTGGACTGCTTTCTCGACGACTGCTTCCACCCGCTTCGCGTACGAGCGCATCGCTGGCGGCTTGAAGCTGCTCGTCATGATGCCGCGATGGATGCGGTGCTCGTCGTAGTCCCGCATGACGAGACCGCCCTGAAAGAAGTCGGCCATCACCGACTGCCAGCCCATCTTGATCGAGAAGTTCTTCTCGCGGTCCATCAGCACGCGCTGCACGTGGTCCGGGTGTAGAAGCAAGACGCACTTGTTGCCGGTAATCGAGATTCGGCTGACCGGGCCGTACTGCTCGTAGTAGTGGGCGAACAGAGCCTGCGGGTCCCGGAACATGTTGAGGGTCTTTCCGATGAACGGAAGACCGTACTCGCCTCCAAGATGGCTCAGGTCCCGATTCGGCGGACGTTGGTCGTAAGGAAGCTCGCTGACGCTTGTCATGGAGCAAGTATACAATCTGTAAAGTTAATTAGACAGTATTTCTCGTCAGCCAGCGGCCAATTTGCTGGGAACCCCGAGCGTTTCCGCGAGCGCAGTCCGGAACAGCCCGCTCTTTCGTGTCCTCATCGCGCGGCGCGTGATGAGCCGCCCATCGAGCTCGGCCGGGCCAAAGGCGACTGGGCTCGCCATGCCGGTGCCGATGCGCGGACCCCGACGCTGCCCCCCGGAGAGCAATCGCGGCTTCCCGTCTTCCGCCACGATGTACGCGAGGCTGTCCCCTACGGACGCACCCAAGACGACGCCTTGCTGTACGAGAATGACGAGCGCGCTCGTTTCGCTCGCCCGAGAGTCGCTCAAGACCTCCCGGTCGATCGTTTCGAGAATCGCCGCCCAATCTCGAGGGTCATCCGGAAGGGAACCGGCGCGAAAGCACTTCGCGAGCTCGTCGACGGCACGCGCCGCGGCGCTCTGGGCCGCCCGGCTTGCATCGACACCATCCGCCAGCGCGATCAGTGTCCGGTGAGCGTCCCTCAGTACGGAGAGCCTGTCGTGACTCGTATCTTCTTCACCTTGTTCCGTGCCGCTGATCTCTAGTTTCATGGAGGCCCTCGCTATTGGTGTCTATTGCGATCAACCCGGGCTCGTTACGCTCTATTCCCGCTCCCTCGGTGACGAAATGGCAACACGCGGCCCTTGCGTCCGCGAACTCTCCGTGCTGCGACGCTTTCGGCTAGTTGGGGCTATAGTCGCCAGATGATGCTGCTCGTTCTTCAGGCACTTGCGACGTGGGGCATGACGGCGGTCATTTGGTTCGTTCAACTCGTGCAATACCCTTCCTTCGCGCGGGTCGATCCTGCCAGCTTCCAAGGGTTTCACGGGTTTCATTCCACCCGGATCACCTTCATCGTGGCGCCTCTGATGATCGTCGAGGCGCTCTGCGCCGTTGCTCTGGTCGTCCGCCCACTTCGCCTGACCACAACTTGGGAGGTCTGGGTCGGACTCGCTTTGGTTGTCCTGATTTGGGCATCGACCGCATTCCTTCAGGTGCCCATGCACCAGCGCCTTGGTTCTGGCTTCGACGAGTCGGCCTGGCGTTTCCTATGCCAGAGCAATTGGGTGCGCACGATCGCATGGTCCCTCCGCGCCGGACTCGTGACGGTCTGGTTACAACGCGCCCTCGAGCAGAGCGAGCTGTTCGGCTGACGCGCGAGCCGCTTGGTCAGCCGCCCACGCCCATCTCGGTGACCGCGCACTTGATCGGATCGCCGTGGCGCAGGTTGGCATCGAGCTCCCGAAGCGCCGTGCGAAGCCCTTCCTCGACGACGGGGTGATAGAACGGCATCTCGAGCGCTTGTTCGACCGTGAGGCGCGATTGCACCGCCCACGCCAAGAGGTGCGATAGGTGCTCGGCGCGCGGGCCGAACAGCTCGGCTCCGAGCAGGCGACCGCTGTGTTTGTCGGCGTAGATGCGCGCCTTGCCTGCGTTCATCGCTTGGACTCGGGCGCGCCCCTGGTTCTCGAAGCTCACCTCGCCAACCACGGCCTCGCAATCTTCGAGCGCCGCGTAGCCGCCTCCAACCACACCGATCTGAGGGTCGGTGAAGACGATGCCGAGAGGGGTCTTTCGCCATACCGCGCGGACTTCAGGGTAGTTGGCTGCGTTGCGACCACAGATGCGGCCATCGTCAGCGGCCTCGTGCAGAATCGGGTGCAACTCATTCACGTCACCCGCCACGAAAACCGGCAGTTCGCCGAGCTGAAGCGTGTGCGGGTCGATGTCGTAGCGGCCTTCGGCGTCGGGCTCGACGC
>Ga0316197_10001089_pt1 | contig 19319 bp, 17 predicted proteins | sample OudBiesiAoxic_MG_FD_204939 | JGI IMG/M metagenome (GOLD analysis project Ga0316197, IMG submission 204939) | Coastal sediment microbial communities from Oude Bieten Haven, Netherlands - site A oxic | ecosystem: Environmental > Aquatic > Marine > Coastal > Sediment | place: Netherlands... | reverse complement strand
CACGTTTTCGCATCATCACGTCGGTGAGAATCGGCGGCAGGCGCAGATCCTGCCAGCTGGGAATATCCGCCACGATGTTCCGCGCCACGATGCCGACCTCGTTGCGCTGCACAAAAATATTGACGCGGAACCTGCCGAAGCCGGAGACAGACATAGCCAGATTCATCTCGAGCTCAGATTCGAACTCGGCCTGCTGGGTGGGGTCCATGATCTCGTAGGCGATATCCTTGATCTCGCCCGGCTGCATGATGTCACTTGCAATCGGCTTCAGCTGCCCCTGAAACTTGGCACAGGGCGGCGCGCCGGTGCTCAAATAGAGGTCGGACCCGCCCTCGCTCGACAGGATTTTCAACCATTCGGTAATTCTCAAAACACTTTCCCCCGGTGTTGGCGACGTGTTCATGCACACCGCATCTGTAATTTGATCAGTTACTCTTAAGCTCGCAGCGCCGGCCACCTAATCTGTTGCGATAAGAAAAGGTGGCGGGTCCCCGCTACTGTAGCATCTTGTTGACGGCGGACAAATACTCACCCTGCGCGGTCGTCTCTGCAGAGTGGCCAGTTCCCGGGGCCGGCAATATACTATCCCCTGCGCGGCCCACCCGGAGAATAACAATGCAAAATGAACGTCCGACTCCGCTGGTCGAAGACAGCGAACAAACCCGCCGCAAACTCGCCGCGTGGTTGTCGGAGAAGCGCGGGCTCCCGGTCGATATTCCGGCGCTGACCATACCCGAATCCAGCGGCATGTCCAACGTGACCCTGTTATTCGACACGCACTGGACTGAAGGCGGTGAAGCCTGCAGCGAATCCTGCGTGGGGCGACTGCAGCCAGAAATAGAGCGCCCGGTATTTCCCAGCTATGACCTGGGCCTGCAGTACGAGGTAATGGCCAGTATCGGACGTCATAGCGACATACCGGTACCCGAGTTACGCGGTCTGGAACTGGATCCCTCGCTGCTGGGCGTGCAGTTCTATGTGATGAAACACACGCCCGGCCCGATCCCCGGCGATATGCCACCCTACAATATGGACGGCTGGATGGTGCATGACACCACCGAAGCCCAGCGAGCCACTCTGTGGCGCGCAGCGGTCGACACCATGGCACGTCTGCACCGCCTGGACTACAGGACACTGGGCTTTGCCCACCTGGCTGAACCTGGCGCAACGCCGCTACAACGGCAACTGGCATACTGGCAGAACTACCTCGAGTGGGCCATGGAGGGCAGCGGCCACGCCATCTGCCAGTCTGCCCTGGACTGGCTTTATGCCAACCAGCCTGGCTCCGAACCCACCGTCTTGTGCTGGGGAGACGCTCGCCTGGGTAATCTGATTTTCAGGCCGTCCCTGGATGGCATCGCCGCTGTTCTGGATTGGGAAATGGCGGTGCTGGGCAACCCGGTGCAGGACCTGGCCTGGTTCAATTACCTTGACGCCACCTTCTCTGAAGGCCTGGGTATGCCCAGGCTGGAAGGACTGCCCGGCTACGAGGAAACGGTGAGTCAATGGGAGAAAGCCTCCGGTTATTCCGCCAGGGACTACGACTACTACCTTGTTTTTGCCGGGATGCGCTACGGTCTGCTGTTGTCACGCATCATGCTGGCCACCGGCCAGGACGAACAGGTGCAGGGTAATTTCGCCTGCCAGTTGTTACAAAAACGCATGGCCGAAATCATCTGACCGCGCAGCCCCGCCAGCTTGGTCCACGCCTGTACTCTGTCAATCGGTAACTATACACTTGGCGACCACTGACCGGATCAGCACTCACAAACGCCACGGGATTCATGGAAAACTGCCCGCAGCCAGTTGCCGCTACCGGCCACTTCACATAGGAGCTTCGCTTGGCCTCCCAATTACAGTCCCAGTTGCAGCAACTGGCAGGTAACGAATCCCACGCCTTGCTCAGGGCCATCAATCGCGGCATCGAAAAGGAAAGCCTGCGCATTACCCCCGAGGGTAAACTCGCCCAGACCCCGCACCCTGCCGGGCTGGGCTCAGCCCTGACCCACGGCTCCATCACCACCGACTACTCCGAGGCACTGCTGGAATTCATCACACCGGTGAGCAACGGTATTGAGGAGAGTCTGGAGACGCTGGAAAATATCCACAGTTTTGCCTATCGGGAAATCGGGGAAGAGATGCTGTGGGCCGCGAGCATGCCCTGCATCATGACCGGCGACGAGGGCATACCGGTGGCACGCTACGGCAGTTCGAACGTGGCGCGCATGAAAACCGTCTACCGGCTTGGACTGGGTCACAGATACGGGCGCCTGATGCAGGCGATTGCGGGCATTCACTACAACTTTTCGATGCCACAGGCCTACTGGGAGCAGGCCTGGCAGCAGGCCGGATCCCCGGGCGATCTTGCCGATTACATCAGCACGCGCTATCTGGGCCTGATCCGCAACTTTCGCCGCTACTCGTGGCTGCTGATATACCTGTTTGGCGCCTCGCCAGCCGTGTGCGCCAGCTTTCTCAAGGGGCGCGACAATCCTGGGCTGGAGCCGTTTGATGAACAGGGGCGCAGCCTGTACCTGCCCCACGGTACAGCCTTGCGCATGGGTGACCTGGGTTACAACAGTGCCGCGCAGAAAAGCCTGAATGTCTGCTACAACGACCTGGATGCCTATATCGAAACCCTGCGCTGCGCGATCCTGCGCCCACACCCCGACTATCATGATATCCCCAGGGGTCAGGAAGGCGACTACCAGCAGTTGAGTGACAGCCTGCTGCAGATTGAAAATGAATTCTACAGCCCCATCCGTCCCAAGCGGGTCACCCGGTCCGGCGAGACCCCGCTCAGCGCCCTGCATCGAAGAGGTATCGAGTATGTAGAGGTTCGCTGCGTGGATGTCAGCCCCTTTTCCCCGGTAGGAATCGATGCCAGCCAGATCCGCTTCCTAGACACCTTCCTGTTGTTCTGCCTGCTGGAGGATAGCGCACCGTGCACTGACGAGGAGCAGGCATCCCAGGCCGGCAACCTGGAAGCCGTGGTGAGTCGGGGCAGAATGCCCGGCCTGCTGTTGCAAACCGATACGGGCGAGAAGCCCATGACCATCTGGGCCGGGGAACTGCTGTCCCAGTTCGAACAGGTAGCCAGCTTGCTGGACCAGGCAAACGCCAGCACGCTGTACAGCGCCAGCCTGAAGCAGCAGTTGGCCGCGGTGACTGACCCGGAGTTGACGCCGTCTGCCCGCATACTGCGCGAAATGCGCGAGCAGGACCTGCCTTTCTTCCGTCTCACCATGGGCTACAGTGAACAGTGGGCACGCCACTTTCGCGGCAGGCAGCTCAGCCCGCAATTACAGGCGGCGATGGAAGCGGAAACCGGCCGCTCCAACCAGGCGCGGCGGGAAATAGAGCAGGCCGACGACATCAGCTTCGAGCAGTACCTGGACAGGTACTTTGCCCAGTACCGCGCGCTGTAGCAGATCGTGAATTTCCTCGCCCACTTCCACCTGGCGTGGCCAGATGAAGGGCTGGTGGCCGGTGGCCTGGAGGGAGATTACTACAAGGGAAAACTGACGGGCGAACTACCCGCCGCCATTGAGCGGGGCGTCCGTCTGCACCGCTCCATCGACGCCTATACCGACAAGCACCCGGTCGTGACGCAGTTGCGCCGTGATTTCCCCCCCGAACTACGCCGCTATGCGGGCATACTGATCGACCTGAGCTTCGACCATTTCCTGAGTAAACACTGGGACAGGTACAGCGACATCGCGCTCACAGAGTTCAATTCTCACGTGTATCGCGCCCTGCAGAGCCAGCAGCACTCCCTCAGCGACGGCTCCCGCAGAATGCTGGCGCGCATGATAGAGCACGACATACTGGGCCTCTACCTGGACTGGGAGACTGTACCGGCCAGTGCCGAGCGAGTGGGACAGCGATTTCGCCGCGCCAATCCGTTGATAAACGTTGGCCCGGGCCTGGCGCCAGCACGGGGCATGCTGGAAGAAGCTTTCACACAGTTCTATCCCGATCTGCAGGCCTTCAGTAGCAGGGAAGGCGAGGCCTTACTCGATCCCACGTAGTGCAACATGGCCCGGTGTATTGCACTCTTCTGGAAAAGGCCCTAATTTAGCCAACCCGACCCGGCGTGACCGGAAATTAAAGGAAATCCAGAACAATGCTTCAGAGCCTTTCCCCCCGACTGGTATTTGCGGGGCTTGCCCTCACCGCCGTCGTCGCCATCGTGTTTGCCCGCGTCTACCTCGAGGAGTTTCTGGGTCTCGCACCCTGCCCCCTTTGCATGACCCAACGGGTATTCGTGGTGCTGTGGGGCGGCTTTGCGCTGTTAGCCGCGTTGCACAACCCAGCGAACACGGGACGGCGTATCTATGCGGCGCTGTGCTCCCTGGCGGCTCTCGCCGGCGGTGCAATAGCCATCCGTCACGTCTGGTTACAACATCTGCCGGAGGACCAGGTACCCGCATGCGGTCCCAGTCTCGAGTACATGCTGGAAACCCTCCCCTTCAGTGAGACCTTCAGCCTGGTCATGATGGGCGACGGCAACTGTGCGGAGACCATGTGGACGTTTCTGGGCCTGAGCATTCCCGAACAGACCCTGATCCTCGCCGCAGTCGTGCTCCTGGTCTGCCTGTGGCAGTTTTTCCGCAAGTATCCCTGAGCGAGGAACACGATGAACACGATTACCATCTTGCCCACCCCTGCCCGCAGCCATATAGTGGTGTGGTCCCAAGCAAACTCGCAGGAAGCACGCTATGCCACACAGCAACAGTAACCCCAACGAACAATTCGCCGCGGTCGAGGACCTGCTCACCCGCTGGCTGAAAGAGCGACGGGAATTGCTTGGCAAGTACACGCAAATCGCCGTCGCCCTGGACAGCGACCCGGACGCCGAAAGCCTGACCCAGCGCCAGCAAATGCTATGCAGCATCCTCGTCGACTATGTATCGGCGGGGCATTTCGAAGTGTTCCACGAATTGTTGAATGAAGCGGAGAGCTTTGCCGACGGCAGTGGCAGCCTGGCGTCGCAGTTAATGCCCGCCATAGGGGACACCACCGAGGTTATTCTGGCCTACGAGGAAAAATACGGGAGCGGGGACGCGTACCCGGATACGGTGCAGCGCGACCTGTCCTCACTGGGAGAAGTACTGGAGAACCGGTTTGTGCTGGAAGACCGGCTTATCGCCGGCCTCCACAACAGACACAGGCACCTGGTGGAAAACCAGGCGCCCCAGGCAAGTTAGCCTTCGGCTGCCGCCTCGGCTTCATCGGCTTCGGGTATAGAGATCAGTTCCACATCGAAGATCAACGCCGCGTTAGGCCCTATCGCCTGACCAGCACCACCGGCGCCGTAGCCCAGCTCCGGCGGAATCACCAGCTTGTACTTGGAGCCGACAGGCATCAATTGCAGTGCTTCGGTCCATCCTGGAATCACCTGGCCAACGCCAAAGCTGACGGTCTCGCCACGGTTGTAGGATGAATCGAATTCCGTACCGTCCACCAGCGTGCCGCGGTAGTGCACTTCGACCGTATCATCGGGGCCAGGCTTGGGCCCGTCACCGGCCTCTATGACTTCATACTGCAGACCCGAGTCAGTGGTAACTACGCCTTCGCGCGCACTATTCTCGGCCAGGAATGCCGTTGCAGCTGCCATATTGGTCTCGGCCAGGGCGGCCTGTGCAGCCTGTTGCTCGGCTGCGGCTTTTTCCTGGTAAGCCTGCATTTCGACACCTATCTCTTCCTCGCTCAGACGCGGCTCCGCGCCGGTGAGCGCATCGCGCAATCCGGCAGAAAATGCGTCCACGTCCATCGGCACCTGGTCAGCCTTCATGCGATTACCCAGGGTGAGGGCAATCCCGTAGCTCAGACGCTGCTCAGTAGTCTCCAGCTTGAGTTCGGCTGGAGCAGCGGGAGCGGCCGGGGCAGCGGCGGTGGGTTTTTCGGTTTCAGCAGTTTGCTGGTTACAGGCTTGCAGGGTGACCAGGCCGGCCAGTGCAAGCGGCAGTGCATACTTCTTCATAAATTCCTTCCAATGATGAGAAATGGGGGTGTCGCGGTACACCTGTCAAAGCGACCTCTCACTCCCCGGGATAAACCATGTGCCTCGATACTGACCGTCTCGCGGCAAATCAGTTCCGTTGTAAGGCGTGGGAAAAGCAAGCGTTTCGCAGTGGCCGCACATCTTACTATCCAGTCCGCGCCTGCGCCACCCCAATCCGGCACCGGCTTTTGCCGCGGAAAACGCTACGGGGTTCATGCCTGATACAGCTCTCTGGCCCAAGCAGGCCGCTGCGGGTAGAATCCGCGTCCTCATGATTATATTGCGAGACATAAGCCTGCGTCGGGGCGCCAAACTGCTGCTGCAGGACGCCAACGTCACAATCCAACCGGGGCAGCGCCTTGCCCTGATCGGCGCCAATGGCAGTGGCAAGTCGTCCCTGTTCTCTTTATTACTTGGGGAGCTATCGGCGGATACCGGTGATATCGAGGGAATGGCCAGGCTTCGCCTTGCTCACATGGCCCAGGAAGTGCACACCTCGGACATGCCCGCTGGCGAGTATATCTGGCGCGGAGACAGCTCCCTGGCCGCGTTACGCGATCAGCTAGAGCGCCTGGAAAGAGCCGGTGAGTTCGAGGCGGCGGCCCCCATCCACAGCAAGCTGGAAGAAATTGACGGGTACAGCGCTGAACGCCGCGTTGAGCGACTGCTGCAGGGGCTGGGCTTTGCAGAGAATGCATCCACCCGGCCCGTCAACGATTTTTCCGGCGGCTGGCGAATTCGCCTCAACCTGGCGCGGGCGCTGATGACGCCATCCGACGTGCTGCTACTGGATGAGCCAACCAACCACCTGGACCTGGACGCCACCTTGTGGCTGCAACAGTGGTTGCAGCAATACCCGGGCACCCTGCTGATGATCTCCCACGACCGGGATTTTATCGATGCCACCTGTGGGCGTATCCTGCATATCGAACGGCAGCAGCTTCAGGCCTACAAGGGCAATTACTCCGACTTCGAACAACAGCGAGCCGAGCGCCTGGCTAACCAGCAGGCCAGTTACGAGAAACAGCAGCGCCGTATTGCGGAAATTGATGACTTTGTGCGGCGCTTTCGCGCCAAGGCCACCAAGGCGAGACAGGCCCAGAGCCGGCTGAAAGAGCTGGAACGCATGGAGAAGCTGGCACCGGCACATATAGACTCCCCCTTCGATTTCAGCTTCCCGGAGCCGGACAGAAGCAGCGATCCGCTGTTGCGCCTGGACGGAGCCGGGCTGGGCTACGGCGACAACGCCATCCTGAGCGGCGTGGAGCTGCACCTGCGGCCGGGCAGCCGCTATGGACTGCTGGGCAGGAATGGCGCGGGTAAATCCACTTTGCTGAAGAGCCTGGTGGGCGATCTGCCCCTGCTGGCGGGCGACCGGACGCCGGGAGAGCACTGCAGTATTGGCTACTTTGACCAGCAGCAGCTGGAAGCGTTGGACCTGCAAGCCAGTGCGGCCTTGCACCTGCAGCGGCTCAGTCCGCACGCCAGGGAACAGGAAATCCTGGACTTCCTGGGCGGCTTCAACTTTCGGGGCGACGCCGCAACAAGTCAGATAGGCCCTTTCTCGGGCGGCGAGAAAGCCAGGCTGGCCCTGGCGATGGTGGTGTGGCAAAAACCCAACCTGCTGGTGCTGGACGAACCCACCAACCACCTGGATCTGGATATGCGTCATGCACTGGAGGTGGCTCTACAGGCCTACCAGGGCGCGCTGATACTGGTCAGCCACGACCGGCACCTGCTGCGCAATACAGTAGATGAACTGTTGCTGGTACACGACGGGCGGGTGGAGAACTACGCCGACGACCTGGAGGGCTACGAACGCTGGATTTTGTCCAGCTACCGGCAGCTGGAGCGCGGCGATACCGCCCCGGCAGACAGTTCGCGCAAGGAAAAACGCCAGAGCGCCGCCGCCCAGCGCGAAAAACTGCGGCCACTGCAGAAGAGCATTGCAAAGACCGAGGCGCAGATGAGCGCGGTGGAGGCGGAGCAGGCAGAGGTACAACAACAGCTTGGCGACACCGACCTGTATGGCGAGAGCCGCAAACAGGACCTGGCAGACCTGCTGCGGCGCGAAGGTGAGCTGAAAACAAAGGCGGCAGCGCTGGAAGAGGACTGGCTGGAGCAGCAGCAGGCACTGGAGGAACTTACGGGTTCGTGACCAGCCGCGAGGGCCCTACTGTCCGGCGAGCCGCAGTTTTTCCACCCGGTCCAGTTTCTTGATAGCGGCTTCACGCTGCTGAGCGGCGCTTCGATCGGGCGCCGAGGCGCTCCACAACAGCTCCACCGGCCGCCGCCCGCTGGTGTACCGGGGACCGCCCACCAGCTGACCATTGTGCTGGCGCAGCCGCTTATCGAGATCTTTTGCCACGCCGGTGTACAGGCTGCCATCGGCGCAGCGCAGGATGTAGACGGACCAATCATCCACCACCGACAGCGTCACGCCAGGGCCAACACCTCTTTCACACACTCACTGATCCCGCCATAGGCCTCGGCGACGCCGCCGGCCAGCATATAGGCCGGGGTGGTTACCAGTTTGCGTGCCTTATCCACCCTGGCTTCTGACACAGGGCACTCCAGGTGCTCGCCGCCCATGGCCTGAATCGCCGCAGCAGTGTCGGCATCGTCACCAATGGTGCAGCGAGCGCCCTCGCCACAGATAGCCGCCGCCATGACCGGCGCTATGCAGATCAGGCCTATGGGTTTGCCGGCCTGGTGAAACGCCGTGGCGACCCGCAGGAAATCTGCCTGCACTTCCATGGCTGCACCGGCCACTGCGAAATTGCAGAGGTTTTTGGCGGCCCCGAAGCCGCCAGGCACCAGCAGCGCGTCGAATTCGCCGGAGTCCAGCGTTGCCAGGTCCCTGACATTGCCCCGGGCGATTCGCGCCGCCTCCACCAACACATTGCGGGTTTCCCCGACCGCCGGCTCCCCGCTCAGGTGGTTGATTACGTGCATCTGTTCAATGTCGGGCGCAAAACACTGGTAACTGGCGCCCTGCTGTTCAAGACACAACAGGCTCAACACCGCCTCATTGATCTCCGCGCCGTCGTAAACACCGCACCCCGCCAGCACTACTGCAACCTTGCTCATTATCCCGCCTCCTTAATGTCGTCAATCCAGCCTTTGGACAGGCCGGCAATCAAAGCCCGATCGGGCTGTCCTGCGCGGTACTTTAGCACTGCTGCAGCGATCGATCAGCCGTCACTCAGCGCCGGCACCAGCGATGATAGCGCTCGACCCAGGACAACAGCTTCTCGGGCTTTCTGGCCTTGCGCCACTCACTGGCCAGGAAACGATTGCTCTCGCCCAGCGTGGGATAGACATGAATGGTGCCCAGGATCTTGCCCAGGCCGATACCGTGTTTCATGGCCAGCACAAACTCAGCCAGCAGTTCCGCCGCATGGTAACCGACGATGGTTGCCCCCAGGATACGATCTTTTCCTGGCACGGTGAGAACCTTGATAAAGCCATGTGCCTCGCTATCCGCGATAGCGCGGTCCAGGTCATCAATGTCGTAGCGCGTCACCTCAAACTCGATACCCTGTTCCAGGGCATCCTGCTCATTGAGTCCCACCCTGGCGACCTCCGGGTCAGTAAACGTGGCCCAGGGCACAATCGAGTAGTCCACCTTGAACTTGCGAAAACGCCCGAACAGGGCGTTGACGGTGGCATACCAGGCCTGGTGGCTCGCCATATGGGTGAACTGGTAAGGCCCGGCGACATCCCCACAGGCAAAAATGGTGGGCACACGGGTACGCAGATGCTCGTCTACAGCCACCGTACCTGTCGCCGTGAGCGGAATTTCCAGTTCTTCGAGCCCCATCGCCTCGACATTCGCGTGTCGACCAACCGCAACCAGCACCCTGTCAAAAACCAGCTCGCGCTGGCCGTCAGCCGTATTGAACGTGGCCTTCTGACCATCGGCCTCGAGCCGGAACTCCAGTGGCTCATATCCCGTATGCAAGGTCATTCCGTGGGAAACAAAGGTGGCCGCCACCGCTGCCGACACTTCCGCGTCCTCTCGCGGCAGGATTCGCGCGGCATGTGTTACCAGCGTCACCCGGGTACCCAGGCGCGCGAACGCCTGCGCCAGTTCACAGCCGATTGGACCGGCGCCCAGCACCAGCAGGTGCGTTGGTGCCTCACGGATGTCCCAGACGGTATCTGACGTCAGGTAATCCAGCGCCTGCAGGCCGGGAATGTCGGGCACCCGGGGCCGGGCGCCGCTGGCGATGATGATATTGCGTGCGGAGATCGTCGCACCGTTGACCTCCACTTCCCAGGGGGACAGGATACGGGCGTCCCCCTGCACACAGTCCACCCCCAGGGAGGTGAAACGCTCAACGGAGTCATGCGGTTCAATCGTTTTGATGATCCCCTGCACACGCTCCATCACCTGGCGGAAATTCACAGCCACCGACATCGATTCCAGCCCATACTCAGGGGCCCTGCGGGCATACTCGGCAATGCGGGCGGAACGAATGAACGCCTTGCTGGGTACGCAGCCCGTATTGAGGCAGTCGCCCCCCATTTTGTGTCGCTCAACCAGGGTAACCCTGGCCTTGACTGTCGCGGCTATCAGCGCGGCCACCAGGCCCGCCGACCCGGCGCCGATAACCACAACATTGGTATCGAAACGACGCGGGCGCTGGTAAGGAGCCAACACTCGACGCCCCTGGATGTAGCCGAGCAGCCATTTGGCCAGCAAGGGAAACGCCGCCAGCAGCACGAAGGACCCCAACAGGGCCGGTGAGATTATCCCCGCGGTTGAATCGAGCTCGCCCAGCCGGGTACCCGCATTCACATACGCGGCCGTCGCGGGCAACATTCCCAGCTGGGATACCCAGTAGTAGCGCCAGGTCTTTATGGGCAACAGCCCCATCAGCAGGTTGATCACAAAAAACGGGAAAATGGGCACCAGCCGCAGGGAGAAAAGGTAAAAGGCGCCATCTTTTTCAAACCCGTCGTTGAAAGCGCGCAACTGCCTGCCAAACCTGCCCTGTACCCAGTCGCGCAGCAACAGGCGCGAAACCAGGAACGCCAGGGTGGCGCCGATACTGCTGGCGAAAGACACCAGCAGCAGCGCGTACCAAAAGCCGAACAGGGCACCGCCAGCCAGCGTCATGATCGCCGCCCCGGGCACCGACAGTGCTGTGACCACGACATACACTGTGAAGTAAGCCACGCCAGCCAGCAGCGGGTTCTGCGCGTACCAGGCCCGTAGATCACCAACGCGCTGCTGCAGCGTATCAAATTGCAGGTAACTGCCCAGGTCAAGATAGAACCAGCCGGCAATCGCTGCGGCAATAACGGAGATTACGACGACTTTCTTTAAGGACACAGCTGGCTCACCTGATTCTTGTTTGTGGATTTCCTGTCGGTTGGGAGACTACTCCCACCTTTGAGACAAGACCATTGCCAAGTGGTTCGGTTGCCTTGATAAACCGCACGGGAAAGGCAGGGCCAACTCCAGGGGCAGCATTATCAGGCAAGGTTCAATGTATGAAAGCTTCAAGGCATGAATAAGGTAGTAGAAAACACCCGAAACGGTATACCAGTCTGAAATATGAGCATTCCCAAAAACTCTACCCACGCGGTTGTACGCCAAAAGTTCGGTGGTATGATTGTCCCCCTCAAAACCCGCGGAAAGATGATCCGCAGAACAACCGGAGAACACCATGAGCGACCAAATCGTACACGTCAGCGATGCTACATTTGACGCGGAAGTACTCAATTCCGACATTCCCGTACTGGTAGACTTTTGGGCTGAGTGGTGCGGTCCCTGCAAAATGATTGCGCCTGTGCTGGATGAAATCGCGGCCGAGTACACCGGTAGGCTGAAGATTTGCAAGGTCGATGTCGATGCCAACCCGGACATACCACCCAAGTTCGGCATTCGTGGCATACCCACCCTGATTATGTTCAAAGGCGGTAACGCCGAAGCAACCAAGGTGGGCGCACTGTCCAAAACCCAGCTTACCGCCTTCATCCAGGAAGTGGTCTAGCCCGACCCGGTGCCCGGAGTGATCCGGGCTCAAGCCCGCGGTTGGAACTGTCTCTCAGCTTTAAAAAAAAGCGGTAGACGACACCTGTCGGGCATGCTACCTTCTCTTTCGTTGCACACCCTCGTGCACCAATAATAACTCGCCATCCAAAATTTTTTAAAACATCGCTCGCTGGCGTCGTCGGCATTGCTTCACCCGTACATACACTCCAACCCCCCTAATACAACAAAGCTACTTCCTCTATGAATCTTACCGACCTCAAAACCAAATCTACCCAGGACCTCATCGATATTGCCAAAGAGATGGGCCTGGACAATATGGCACGCTCGCGTAAACAGGACATTATTTTCGCGATTCTGAAGCGCCATGCCAAAAGTGGGGAAGACATCTCCGGCGACGGTGTACTGGAAATACTGCAGGACGGCTTCGGCTTCCTGCGCTCAGCAGACAGCTCTTACCTGGCGGGTCCGGACGATATCTACGTTTCCCCCAGCCAGATTCGCCGCTTCAACCTGCGCACTGGCGACTCAATTTCCGGCAAGATCCGCCCGCCCAAGGACAGCGAACGCTACTTCGCGTTGTTGAAAGTCAGCGAGATCAACTTCAACAAGCCTGAAAACTCCAAGCATAAAATCCTGTTTGAAAACCTTACCCCGCTGTTTCCAACCGAGCGACTGACCCTGGAAACCGGTAACGGCAGTACCGAGGACCTTACCGGTCGAATAATCGACCTGGTGGCACCCATCGGCAAAGGCGTGCGGGGCCTGCTGGTCGCACCACCCAAGGCCGGTAAGACGATAATGATGCAAAACATCGCCCAGGCGATTATCACCAACAACCCCGAATGCTACATCATCGTGCTGTTGATCGATGAGCGCCCGGAAGAAGTGACCGAAATGCAGCGCTCGGTCGGCATTCGCGGCGCAGAGGTGGTCGCGTCAACCTTCGACGAGCCGCCTTCGCGCCACGTACAGGTGGCCGATATGGTGATCGAGAAAGCCAAGCGCCTGGTCGAGCACAAGAAGGATGTCATCATCCTGCTCGACTCCATTACGCGCCTGGCCAGGGCCTACAACACCGTCATTCCCAGCTCTGGCAAGGTACTGACCGGTGGTGTTGACGCCCACGCCCTGGAACGCCCCAAGCGGTTCTTTGGCGCAGCTCGTAATATCGAGGAGGGTGGCAGCCTGTCGATTATCGCCACAGCTCTGGTCGATACAGGCTCCAAGATGGATGAAGTCATCTACGAGGAGTTCAAAGGCACGGGTAATATGGAACTGCACCTGGATCGCAAGGTTGCGGAGAAACGCGTCTACCCGGCAATTAACATTCGTCGTTCCGGCACCCGGCGCGAGGAGTTGCTGACCGCCGAGGACGAACTGCAGCGAATGTGGATACTGCGCAAATTGCTACATGGTATGGAGGATCTCGGTGCCATCGAGTTCCTGTCCGACAAGCTCAAGGACACCAAAACAAACGAAGAGTTCTTCATGTCCATGAAGCGCAAATAAAGCCCCACCCACCCTCGCGGGCGCGCGCGATTGCGCGTGCCCGGCCCAACGTGTACTGTCCCTCTCGAAACTACTTTCTGTGCCGTTTGCTGCAAGATTGACAGGTGGGACCCAAGACGTGAAATATACAGATCTGCGGGATTTTATAGCCGAGCTGGAACAGCGCGGCGAACTGGTTCGCATCAAAACCGAAGTGGACCCTGTCCTTGAGATGACCGAGATCGCCGACCGCACACTGCGCAGCGGAGGCCCTGCCCTGTTGTTCGAAAATCCCCGCGGCTTCGACACCCCGGTACTGGTAAACCTGTTCGGCACCGAACGACGCGTGGCTCTGGGTATGGGCCGTGAAGACGTTTCTGCGCTGCGCGAAATAGGCGAACTGCTGGCCTACCTGCGGCAACCGGACCCACCCAAAGGCATGCGCGATGCATGGAGCAAGGCCCCGGTACTGAAACAGGTGCTGAACATGGCGCCCAAAACGGTGCGCAACCCTCCCTGCCAATATCATGCGCAAGAGGGGGACGACATTGACCTCTACCAGCTGCCAATACAGACCTGCTGGCCAGGAGACGCTGCACCGCTGGTAACGTGGCCACTGGTGATCACCCGCGGACCGGGCAAGGAGCGGCTCAATCTCGGCATCTACCGGATGCAGTTAATCGGGCGTAACAAGTTGATTATGCGCTGGCTGTCGCACCGCGGCGGTGCCCTGGACTTTCGCGACTGGCAACTGCAACATCCCGGTAAACGCTACCCGGTAGCGATCGCACTCGGTGCAGACCCCGCCACAACGCTGGGCGCTGTCACGCCGGTGCCGGACGGTATTTCAGAATATGCCTTCGCCGGCCTGTTGCGCGGCAGCAAGACCGAAGTTGCACAGTGCTACACCAGCGAATGCAGGGAGCACGGGCTGACGATACCGGCCTCCGCCGAGTTTATTCTCGAAGGTTATCTCGAGCCGGGTGAGCTCGCCGAGGAAGGCCCCTTCGGAGACCACACCGGCTACTATAATGAAGTAGAGCGGTTTCCTGTGTTTACTGTCACTGCCATCACCCACAGGGCGTCACCGATCTACCACAGTACCTATACCGGGCGGCCACCGGATGAGCCCGCGGTACTTGGAGTTGCCCTCAACGAGGTCTTCGTACCGCTGCTGCAGAAGCAGTTTCCCGAAATCGTCGACTTTTACCTGCCCCCGGAGGGTTGTTCTTACCGCATGGCGGTAGTGACGATGCGCAAGGAGTATCCCGGCCACGCCAAGCGTGTCATGTTGGGCATATGGTCCTTCCTGCGCCAATTCATGTACACCAAGTTCATCATTGTCACGGATGAGGACGTCAACGCCAGGGATTGGAAAGATGTGATCTGGGCAATGACTACCCGCATGGACCCAAGACGTGACAGTGTCTTCGTTGACAACACCCCCATCGACTACCTGGACTTTGCCTCGCCAGTCGCGGGCCTGGGTTCGAAAGTGGGCTTTGATGCCACCAACAAATGGCCGGGCGAAACCGACCGCGAGTGGGGACAGCCTATCGCCATGGACCCCGCGGTCATAACACGCATTGACGAATTATGGGACGAACTGGGTATTAAGCCGTAGCGAGCTCGCGACGGAAACCTCGCCAGTGCAATGGCAATCAGCTGCGTGTGAGCATGCGCTGGTCGGGAACTATTTTCTCGGGCCGCGGCAGATCCGGCAGGTGGTTTTCCTGCAGCAGCAGACCCTCGCGATAATAGGCGGCGGCCACATTGGCCTGGCCCATAGCAGCGAGCAGACGCCCCAGCTCTGCGCAGGCCTCAGAACTGCGCTCCAGACGATAGCTTTTCTCAAAGTAATCCCTGGACTTGCCCCACAACTTGTCCCGGGCTGACAGCCTGCCAAGGCAAAGGAACAACTGGGGATCCTGCGGGTGGTCGTCCAGCCAGGCTTCCGCCTGAGCCAGTTGTCGGCGAGGGTTTTCGCCTTCCACGTAGCCGTAAATGCGCACCAGTTGCGAGTCCCAGTCGTGCTTGAGTGCACGCAGAATGGTTTTCTCCGCCAGGGCATGGCCGCCCATCGTAACCAGTGACGCCGCATAGGAACGGACCATTGCCACATCGTTATGCACGACGGCCGGCATCTTATGCCAGGCGTCACACAGCGTATCAAGGGTCGCGCCGCGGGACGGGTCGGCAGCCTGCCGCAACAGGGCGCCATAGGTCTCTCTTTCGAGGCGCTGTAATTCGTCGATATTCAGTACCCGGTGCTTTTTCATCAATGGCAGCAGCTCTGCCAGCCCGGCCGCATCACCCAGACCGGTATAAGCCCGCTGCAACAAGATCAGCGCCTGCGGATAACGGCCAGGGCTGCGGCGGGCGTCCTGCAAGGTCGTTATAGCCTGTTGATACTTGCCGGCCTGCACCTGGATTTCAGCACGCGCAAGGTCAACAGCGGTTTTCGTGGCGCCACTGGATTCCTCAGCCGCCAGCAGTTGTTGTTCGGTCTGTTCGGGCTCGCCCAATTGTGCGCTGGCCCGCGCGGCCAACAGGTAATTGACCAGCGGCGCATCATTGCTGCGCGTGCCTTGCAGAAGTTCTCGTCGCGCCTTCGACCAATTGCCCTCGATATAGTTGACCAGGCCGCGGTCCGTCAGGCGCGTCGACTTGCTCGCCCGGCGTGAATCCAGCCAACTGGACAGCGATTTCTGCCCGCCCAGCAGCCCGCGTAACAGCGCGAACAGCAGGTAGAGCAGCCCGGTGAACAATACGAGCAATACCAGGCCCACCCAGAGGCTGGCCTCCAGGGTGTAATCGCCATAGGCCAGCAGCACATACCCGGGATCGGTTTCGATCAGTGCGACTACCCCGACGCCAAGCAGCAGAGCAATGAGGACGAGGGCAAATAACTTGCGCATGCTCTACTCCAGGCCTACCGGCTGCTGACGCTGCTTCATGACCGCGTCCATCGCCTCTGCGGATTCGGAGATATCGGGCAGCGTGACCGCGATAGTGGCATCCGCCAATGCGGTGATCTCATCCGACATGGCCCGGGCAGCCGCCTCGTCCGACTCAAAAAACTCCCGCACCCAGTGTTGCGAGCGCTCCAGGCTGTCCCGGTAAAGCAGCTGATTCCCCGACAACAGGGCTAGTTGCGCCTGCTCCAGCAACATGCGCAGGTTTTGACGCACCAGGCCCTCCCACTGGGGATCCATAAGCGCCTGCATGGGCTCATCGCGACGACGAATAATGATGTAATCCGACAATTTGGCCAGCGCGGCCTGGTAACCCTGCTGCAGCCGCGCCTGCCAGGTATCAGCAGGCTCCGGCGCGGCGCGCGCTTCGGTTTCAGGCAACTGGAAGATCGCCAGCTTACCCGCCTGATCGACCAGCGCGGCAAGACGCAGATACAAGCCTTCGACATCGACCCGTGGAATCGCCCGTACTTCAGCAAGATCCGTTGCCACCGCCGCACGCACATCGTGCAAACGCACATCGTCAAGCTGCAGGAGTATCTTGTCAGCACTACTGAGCAGGCTTTGAGCAGCCTCAGCATCCTTGGCCATCAGTAACTGCTGGTTAGCCATGCGCAACAGGTATTGAATTTCTGCCAGTAACCAATCTTCGCGGTCGTTGGCGTTGTACCGGGTGAGTTCCTCGCTTTGCTCCGACATCTGGGCCTGTAGCGCCGCCAGTGTCTGCGCTAATTCCCTGGTCTGACCCTCAAGGTCACCCGTACCCGACTGCATTTGTTGCAAGGCCGTGTCGAGCTTCTCCTGCCATTGCCGGGTGGCGGCATCCAGGTCCGGGATCTCACGTCCGGCACTGGCTTCCAAGGCTTGCAGGCGCATGGCCAGACCGGCGTTCGCATCGCCAGGATCCCCCTTTTGTCGCTGCTCCCAAATTGACCAGCCAAGCCCCCCGGCAGCGGCCAGCGCGAGTAACAATGCCAGCCAGGCAACACCCGAGGAGCCCTGTTTGGCGGGGGCGGGGGCGGGGGCGGGAGCCGGCGCAGGCGCTGGCTCCGGGGTTACCGTCGTGGCACTAACCGCCGCGTCTGGCTCGGCCTGCATGTTTTCTCCAGCAGCGGCGGTTTCCTGTGCCTGCTGCTCGATATTCTTGTCTTGCTGATCACTCACTCGTCAATCTCCAACGGTGGTTTGCCAGGCAGCCAGGGCGCGCAACATCGCGCTATCCGAGGCATTTTCTGCTATCACTACCGAGCTGAAACCGGCCTGCCGGGCAATTTGCGCAACCCGGGGCGACGGCACCATCAAGGTGATATGGCTAAACTTAGTAGTTTCTTCCGGGCTAAGCAATGCCAGCATATTGGCAAGGCCCTCCCCGCTACTGATCATCACGAGCATGATATTCCATTGCAGCAGACATCTGGACAGCTCGCCGGGCGCCATTTCAGGGGGCACGCGACAATAGCAGATCAGCTCCTCGACCCGCCCTCCGCGGTGGCTCAATGCTTGTGACAACGCGCCGCGCCCGCCCTCACCCTTGACCAGCAACACGCGCTGGCCCGCCAGCTGCTGGAGCTGCGGCAATGCCAGCAGGCCCTCGCTGGTCATCTCGTGCTCCGGGACATAAGCCTTGATACCGTAGGACAACAGAAGCCGGGCGGTGGCCGCACCTACCGCGTACCAGTTTGGACCCTGCGGGAGTTGGGGCCAGTAAGGCGCTATCCAGGCCATACCGGAACGCACCGCGTTGCCGCTGATAAAAATAATATGGTCAAACTGATCGAGCTCTCTCAGCTGACGGGATTGGTCAGGGGACGGTTGCTCGCGCGATATCAGTTGCAGCATGGGCAGATGATTAACGCTGCAACCGGCGGCTGCCACCGCAGCGCACAGATCATCACCCTGGCCCCGCGGCCGTGTGACCAGCACCCCGGGACTAGGCAAGACTCACCGCGGCGAGTATTTCGGCGGCGCCCTGGTGCAAAAGTTGTTCGGCGACCTCAATACCCAACTGTTGTGCATCCGAGGCCGACGCCTTGGCCTCCGCCCGCAGAATGAGCGAGCCGTCGGGCTTGCCCACAAGCCCGCGCAAATACAACCGGTCTGAGCCGGACAGCTGTTCGGCATAGGAGGCGATAGGTACCTGGCACCCTCCCTGCAGGTGCTCGTTCATAGCGCGCTCTGCGATGACCCGCCGGGCCGTGGGCTCATGGTGCAGGACCTGTAAAAGCTCAAGCACGTCTTTGTCAGCCTCGCGCAGCTCTATACCCACGGCACCCTGGCCGCCGGCTGGCAGCGATTCGCTCACGGCTATGCTCTGCGCTATGCGCGCGCCAAAACCAAGCCTGATCAGGCCTGCACTGGCCAGGATAACGGCATCGTATTCACCCTCATCGAGCTTGCGCAACCGCGTATTGACGTTGCCGCGCAGAAATTTTACCTGCAGGTCGGGCCGGCGCGAGCGCAACTGGCATTCACGACGGAGGCTGGAGGTCCCCACCACACTGCCGGCAGGCAACGCGTCCATGTTGGCATAGCGGTTGCTGACAAAGGCATCGGAAGGATCCTCACGCTCGCAGATTACACCCAGGCCCAGGCCGGGGGGGAATGCCATGGGTACGTCTTTCATGGAATGTACCGCGATATCAGCACTGCCATCGAGCAGGGCTGTCTCCAACTCCTTCACGAACAGGCCCTTGCCGCCCACTTTCGCCAGAGGCACGTCCAACAACTGGTCACCGCGTGAGGTCATTCCCAACAGCTCCACTGTCAGGCCCGGATGGGCGGCCTGCAGCGCGCTCCTGACATACTCGGCCTGCCACAGCGCAAGCGGGCTTTCTCGGGTGGC
>Ga0316197_10001088_pt1 | contig 19328 bp, 18 predicted proteins | sample OudBiesiAoxic_MG_FD_204939 | JGI IMG/M metagenome (GOLD analysis project Ga0316197, IMG submission 204939) | Coastal sediment microbial communities from Oude Bieten Haven, Netherlands - site A oxic | ecosystem: Environmental > Aquatic > Marine > Coastal > Sediment | place: Netherlands... | reverse complement strand
TAATCCAAGTTGCTTGCAGCGCTCTATCTCATCTAAAAACGCATTACGTGATTTATGCTGCGCTTCTGTTTCTGGGTGTCCAAGATTGATTAAATAGGAGTCATGAGGGAGTATCTGTTCCGGCTTGAAGTGATAGTGTAAACAAGCTGCTTTAAATTTTCTTATGGTATTGTCATCAAGCGGCTTTGCTTCCCACCTGCGTTGATTTTTAGTGAATAATGCAAAAGCCGTCGCGCCTAACAAGTGGGCGTTTTTAGGGGCGTTAAATACTCCTCCTGATGCACTGACATGTGCGCCGATATATTTCATAGGTTGATTCCTTAATGTTATAAGGTGAAGTATAGCAAACGAATTTATCTAATCATTAAATTACACGCTTAGCACAATTACATTAAGTCCGTGATCTAAGTTACAGGTCCGGAAAAGCTGTAGTGTAAGGTATAAGTAGGTTTAAATGATGCTGCTTTTATGAAATTTATAACTAAGCAAATTTTTTAATACGTAAAATAGATCCACTATTACTTGTTTTACATAAACCGCTATTGCTTAAACACACTTTTTTGTAATTTTATTACAGGAAAACCTGCCTCGCATCACTCTTTTTTATGTTTTATACCCTTTAAAATGCTTAATTTGTGCTTTTTATTCAATTATAGGTTGTTTGAAAGTGTGATCTAGGTTACATTTTATTTGTCCTTGTGGACATTAACTTTAACTAAGAAGAGGTAATTATTATGGATATTTTATTTTTCTACGCAGGTATGAATTTCTCAATATTTAAGAATAACGGACTAGATAGACGTGATTTTGATCCAACTTTTTTCAGAAAATGATAAAAATGGATCAGTTTAGAGAAAATTACTCATCAACAAATAATGCAAAAGCGGAGGAGTTGTTCTTCCGCTTTTTTTTGCTTAACAGTTAGTAACATCACGCCTTTTGAGTTCCTCTACAGTCATTTACCTATCTTGAATCGTTTAACATCCTGAACTTCTTTCGTTATCATTTAATCAAAAACGCCATTTTGTTTGATAAGTGATTTATTCTTCACTTAAAAGTGCTTGTGATAATTTTTCTTCTATATCCGGTTGTTTAATTGAATCTTTCGAGGCTAACTCATCCGGTAAGCTTTCTGTTTTTGGTAGTTCAGGAGTTTGAATTGTCTTCATTTTTTTTACCGGGGTATCTGGTTTACTTTCCGAAAAATGAGTGACTCCATTTTCATCTTCCCATGAATAAATTTCTGCCGTTAGTTGACTCGAAAAAAGCGTGATTAAAATAGTAATAAAAAGGTGCATATCCGTTGCTCGATTTAATTAATGGTAAAATAAAGTGTTTACGAGAATAATAAGTATCTTTTTTAATGGCAAGATAAATACAACTAATAATGGATTGTATTATGAAAAATGAGAAGGTAAACATGGCTTGCAATAATTGTGAGGATAACATTTGGAAGCAAAAACTCGGTCGTTGTAAACGCTGTATGTGGCTAAACTTTATACTGCTAGTTTGTAGCGCGCTCGCAAGTTATTTCATGTTGCAGGCACAACCTAAATCAGTACAGACAATTGCCCTTTTGTTTACTCTGTTTTTTAGTGCGCTGCTAATGTTTTTACACCTTGTTGCATTTTTTTATTATCGGTTTTTCAAGGCAGGTATAAACACCCCAAGATAGCATCTTTTGTTGCACCGGTTACTGACTTTAGGCGAATAGGTTTTTGCAATAAGCGTTGCTCTGCTAACCAAGCAAAAGCAATTGCCTCTACAAACATAGGGTCAATATTTAAATCATTAGTATCACTAACTTGATGATTTGTTAATAATTGTTGGAGACGTTGCATAAGTAATGGGTTTAATGCACCACCTCCACAGACAAAAACCGCTGCATTTCGACCATGGTGTTTTATTTGATCAGCAATGGTCACTGCACTGAGCTCTAATAGTGTGCGTTGAATATCTTCGTTACGCAATTGGAAAAGTGATAAATGTGTCTCAAGCCAAGCAAGGTTAAATTTTTCTCGTCCTGTACTTTTAGGCGCTGACAGTGAAAAGTAGTTATCTGCGAGTAGTTTTTCTAATAAGGCAGGGATAACTTGTCCTTGCGCTGCCAAATCGCCATCTTTATCGTAGGATTTACCGAGGCATTTCTCTATCCAAGCATCCATCAATATATTGCCAGGACCGGTATCATAACCCAAAACACTATCGTTACTGCTTAATATGCTGATATTGGCAATACCGCCGATATTTAAAATAACCCGTTGTTCACCCTCTTTTGAAAATAGTGCTTGATGAAACGCAGGTACTAATGGTGCTCCTTGCCCACCATATGCCATATCCATGCGCCTAAAGTCACTAATACAGGGAATTGCCGTTTTTGCTGCGATAAGGTTGCTGTCACCAATCTGCTGAGTAAAGGGCATTTTTGTCAGTGGGCTATGGAAAATAGTTTGCCCATGGCTACCAATTGCTGTTATTTGAGAAGCATCGATATTCGCTTTTTTAAGTAGCTGATTGACAACATCTGCACAGGTGAGGGCAAATAGGTGGTCTACTTCTCCAAGTGTTTGCAGGTCTACTTTTTTGTCGGTGCAAATGCGCAGTAGTTGTTGGCGCAAAACATCAGGCATTGCGGGAGCGATACCTGCTACCTGTTTTAAACCTTGTTCTGTACGCTGAGCAATGACGACATCAATAGCATCAAGGCTAGTTCCAGACATAATACCGATGTAATAATTGCCAAGCATCTTTATATCACGCGTGAAAATTGCTGCTGGCGTGCTTTATTACGCAAATAAACATCGAAGCACATGCAGATATTGCGAATCAATAGACGCCCTTTGGGCGCTACAATGATTTCATTTTCATTGATTATAATAAGTTGATCAGCAATAAAGCACTGTAGTAGTTTGATATCTTCAGCAAAATAATTGTTAAAGTCGAGGTCGAATTGGGTTTCAATCTCTTTAATATCTAGCTTGAAGTTACAAATTAATTTTTTAATCACTTCACGACGAATTAAGTCGTCTTGATTAAGTCCTACACCGCGCCATTGTGCATGCCCTTGCTCTTCAATTTGGCTGTAATAGGTCGCTAGTTTTTTATGGTTTTGAGAGTAACTATGACCAATTTGGCTAATCGCTGAAACACCCATTCCAAGTAAATCTGCATCTTCTTGTGTTGTATAACCTTGGAAATTACGATGCAAAATCCCCTGTTGTTGGGCAATTGCAAGCTCATCATCAGGCTTTGCAAAATGATCCATTCCAATAAACTGATAACCAGATTGAGTTAAAAACTCAATCGTATATTGCAACATTTCTAATTTTTCAGCTGGCGCGGGCATATCGTCTTCATTAATTTTACGCTGCGCTGCAAAAATAGAAGGCATATGTGCGTAATTGAAAATAGACAGACGTGCAGGATCAAGCTCTAATACTTTATTTAACGTATGCGCAAAGCTCTCTTTAGTTTGTAGTGGCAAACCATAAATCATATCAAGGTTAGTTGATCGAAAGCCTTGCTCTCTTGCTCGGGTTAGAAGCTGCTCTATAAAGTTTTCATCTTGTTCTCGATTTACTGCTTTTTGCACTGCTTTATTAAAATCTTGTACACCAAGGCTTAAGCGATTGAAGCCCTCTTTGGCAAGGTGATCAATGGTGCTTAATTCAATTTCACGTGGATCAACTTCAATACTCAGCTCTGCGTCCTTTTTAAAGGTAAAGTGGTTACGTAATATAGTCATTAAGCGAGTGATTTGATTCGGCAATAAAAATGTTGGTGTTCCGCCGCCCCAGTGTAATTGAGATACTTCTCGTTTGCTGAAGAAGGGTGCTTGAATTTGTATCTCTTTTTCAAGGTAATCGAGGTATTTATCTGCTTTTTCTTGGTGACGCGTTATGGTCTTATTACAGCCACAAAAATAACAAAGCTTGTGACAAAAAGGGATATGAATATAGAGAGATAGTGGGCGCTCAGGATAAACTTCTGTAGCTTTAATTAATTCAGAGTAATCAAAGCGCTCATCAAATTCTAGTGCTGTTGGATAAGAGGTGTAACGAGGCCCACTGTAGTTATATTTTTCTATCAGCGCTTGATCCCAAACGAGCTTTTGCATCTAATATTCTCTCTTATAAAGAAAAGTGTTCCAAAGATTGCGCTTCTTTAATAATCGCATCTTCGAATTCATCTTCAAAAATTTGTCTCTGTTTATCTTGTTGTTTAAGTAGCTTTTTGTCCATATTCTTGCGTTCAATATGAGTTGCAAAATCTTTTACTTTTTCGAACAAAGTAGAAATAGCTGGGTATTTTTGGTCGATATCTATTTTGGGTTCAATAAGTAAGGTCTCTAAAAGAACACTCAGACGGATCGCAGCTTCGGAAACATTACACTGCTTTTGCGCGGTTGCCCGCGCTATAAAACGGATGCTTTCACAAATATTTTCATTGCGCTGCTGCTTTTTTAACGAAGCATGTTGCGCTTTATCTGCCGCAGCCTTTGCTAACTGTGCTTTTTGAATGTTGATACGTTTTATTAACATGCCCGCATAAAAAGCGAGCACAAGTATGATAATACTGGCAAACGCTGCCAAAAATAGCTGAAAATCCATTTTTCTCTCTTTCTATTTGAATTCGTCTAGTGCAGAGCTTGCTGATTCAAACTGTTGGATAAGATCTTCCTCTCCATCGTCATCTAACCAACCAAGTTGTTCCATTAGTTGCTGATGACGCGCCATTTGCTTATCAACCCACGAACTGTCAACCTGTGAAACTGCTTCATTATTATCTAATTGTTCTAAGAGATCATTTAAACGTTGATCATTCTCAATGAGCGTTAGCTCTTTTTCAGGAGAGATGGTTTGCGCAACGCTGTTTTTAACCATTTTGGCTTTAGGTTGCAGTTGTTTTTTAGGTTGCTCAACTTTTACTTCTTCTTTGCCGGTTAATGAGATCGCTTTTTTACTGCCTACACGCTTATCATTAATCGCTTTTTTGGCATTTTTTTGCTGTGTCTGTTTAGATTCATTTGCGTTGCGAGCACCTGCTTTATTGCCTTTTAATTTTGCTTTACGCTTGCGTTCACGCGCTTCTTGAGCGGTTGCTGATGTTTCTTTACGCGCGCCAGTGAACCCTGGTTGTGAATTTCCTGCATTGCGACTTTTTTTAGTACGAGACATTTTTACACCTTTAAATTATTTGTGATCTTATACCCAATCGTAATACAACTATTTGCACCTTCAATGATAATGGGTATTTATCGATCAATACCTGCGAAGAATAGCAGATTTATATTTTTCTCGCATAAAAAAAGGCGCTTCACTTTAAAAGTAAAACGCCTTCTGATGATTTGTATAATTTAATGCAATGCAGAGATATATTTAGAAAGCAGTTCAATATCTGCATCTGTTAATTTAGCTGCAATATCAACCATCATACCGTTCGGATCATTATTACGCACTTTACTGCGGAAACCTTCAAGTTGGGCTTTGATATAAGCGGGATGTTGATTTGAAATTTTAGGAAATTTAGCCAACTCTAAACCATTACCACGGGGACCATGACAAGCAGTACAAGCTGGGATACCGCGCTGTTTGTCGCCACCCATGTATAGGTCTCTACCTGCCACTGCAATTTCTGCTGAAACGGTTTCAGGTGTTGCTTCTTGTGATGCATAATATGCAGCTAAATCTTTCATATCTTGCTCTGAAAGCATTGCCACCATACCCATCATTATTGCATTGTCACGTTCACCACTTTTGAATTGAAGTAATTGTTTTTCTAGGTAGCTTTCATGCTGACCTGCTATTTTAGGGTAAAGATTTGATGCACTGTTACCATCCGCGCCATGACAAGCAACACAGGTCGCAGACTTTTCTTTACCCGCTTCCACATCTCCCTGTGCAAATGCCATGTTAGAGAAGCCAAAAACAGCAATTAACGTCACTAATAATTTATTCATAACTATCCATTTATTAAAGTATGTCCAAGCGTGTTATGATGCACGCATAAAGAATAACCGTAGTTTACACAAGTTTAATAAAAGTAACAATTTTGCTACAATGCTAAAGCGAGGCATATCTTGGAATTTCCAAAAATACATTTTCAAAAAGCGCATTTTTTAATTAGTGCACCAGATATTCGTCATTTAGATAAACATCTGCCGCCCGAATCAGGCATCGAAGTTGCCTTTGCTGGACGCTCAAATGCAGGTAAATCGAGTGCATTAAATCGTCTAACGCGACAAAAAAGTTTAGCCCGAACCAGTAAAACGCCTGGCCGTACTCAGCTTATCAATGTTTTTGAAGTTGAAGAGGGTAAGCGTTTAATCGATTTACCCGGTTATGGTTTTGCTAAAGTTCCGCTAGAGATGAAACTCAAATGGCAAAAATCATTAGGTGAATACCTACAAAACCGCGAATCTTTGAAAGGGTTGGTGGTATTGATGGATATTCGTCATCCCTTTAAAGACCTTGATCAACAGCTCATCGATTGGGCAATTGATGCAGATATTCCGGTATTAGCACTGTTAACTAAAGCGGATAAACTAAAGTCTGGTGCGCGTAAAGCTGCATTGCTTAAAATGCGTGCTGAAGCGAAGCATTTTGATGGTGAAGTACAAGTTGAATTGTTTTCATCATTAAAAGGTATTGGTGTTGATGTGTTAGAGAGAAAAATAGCACTCTGGTATGCATTGGATGATGAAAATGTTGTGCAAGAAGAACCTATCGAAGTCGATGGGTAATCCGGTTAGATAAAATGAGAAAGTGATTATAAGCCATGTTTATCGTGGCTTTTTTGTTGCTAAGGAACAAATAAAAAAGGCACTTTAAAAGTGCCTTTTTTGAACATTGATGGTTAATTAACCGCCAGTGCTGTCGTTAGAGCCGCCGCCAGTACCACCTGTACCACCTGTAGGCGGTTTAGTTGGATCTTGAGGAACAGCTGGTTTTGCTGGTGGAACAACAACAGGATCTGTTGGAGCTGCAACAACCGCTTTCGATGTCTCTTTTACATCAAGGAAGATATCTTTGCCGCTGCCGTCTGCAGGGTAAGCAGGATAGTCAGCAACAACAGCATCAGAAACGGTTTTAGATGTCATCGTTAATGTTTCAGCTGTTGCCGTTGGATTTGCAACAATTGTATCACTTACCACTGCAGTAGTAGCTAACAGTTTAGATTTTTCAGCTGCAGGTAATGCGTTTGCTGCTGCTTCAGTATCAAGGAAGATCTGTTCAAGAGTCGCACCAGCAGTTAATAGAGAATCTAAACCTAGATCTGTTAGTAGTTGTGTTGCAGCGGCTGCGTTATAAGCTGCACCATCAAGCTTTTTAGCAAGTAGAGTAGACAGCGGTGAAGCTGTTACCAATTGACCTTCAACAGCCATGCCTGTAGGAATTACGTAAGTAACACCCGCCATGCTTTTACCATTTGACATATCTACAGCGTTAGAGCGACCCACTAATGTAAATTCACATGTTTCTGGAACGATAGAAGGAGTATTCGCAGTTACTTTAGCGATACCGTATCCATCAGTTACACCAGAAGTGCCTGAAGTTCCATCTGCACAAGTATAGTTAACATCCATATTTGCTACAGCTGGGTCAAACGCTTTAACATCGTATGATGAGCTTGAACCATCGTTACCACAAGCACTTAATAATGCAGTTGCAATAACCGCAGATAACATTTTATATTTCATAATAATCCCTTTAAGTTTAGTTTTGTACATGTAGAACCGTATGATTTACTCTTTAATACATTGTGAAAACATATCGTTAACACTTTTATCATACATCTTCATACACTGATTCTAATCTGATAAACAATAAAATCTACTTTTTTATTAAAAAAAGGCGTATAAATAGTCAATTTTATGGCTTGTTTTTTAAAAAGTTAATAAATATCAATTATTAACTGTACTCTGTATTTTAAAATTAATTTTTTTAAACTAAGTATTTCTCTTGTTTTTATAAGGGATTGCGATTCTAAAATGCGCGCCACTGTCACCCAATATGTATTGGATATCGCCTTTAAATAGTTGATTTACAATATTGTAAACGATATGTGTACCTAAACCGCTGCCACCAGAGCCGCGTTTTGACGTAACAAAAGGATCAAAAATACGCGCTGCGATATCCTCAGGTATACCTTTACCCGTATCTCTATAATCGATATTTAAGGTATTGCCTTGTAATTGAATATCAATATAGATCTCTCGTTTACCATCCCACTCTTCAAACCCATGAATCAGAGAATTGAGGATCAAGTTTGAATAAATTTGCGCAAAGCTACCTGGAAAACTATAGATAGAGAGGTCCTCCGCGCACTCAACAAATACATTACAGCGGGTTTGCTTTAATTTATGTTTGAGGGAGGTGACAACTTGGTTGACATTTTCTTCCAATTTGAAGGAGTAGCAAGCTTCACTCGACTGATCCACCGCAACCTGCTTGAAACTGCTTATTAAATCTGCGGCACGCTTTAAATTAGTATTTAATAATCGACTCGACTCACTAACACGCGCAATTAATTTTTCAACATAACTACGTGATAGTGTATTACTCGACAGTTTCTCACTTAAGCGATCAATCTCATCCTGCAAAAAAGAGGCGGCTGTAACACTGATACCGATAGGTGTATTAATTTCATGAGCAACACCAGCAACTAAGCCGCCTAGTGACGCCATTTTTTCTGATTCGACTAGGGTTTGTTGAGTGCGTTTTAGCTGCTCAAGTGTTTGCGTTATTTGTTGGTTGCTATCGGTTAACGCTGCGGTGCGAATATTAACTTTTTCTTCGAGTTGGTCATTAAGCTGTTTTACTTCTAATTCTACTTGCTTCTGAGCGGTAATATCATGACCAAAACCAATCAAGTATTTAATCTTCATGCCTTCGTAAAAAGCAGAGAAGGTCCATAGCAGGGTGTTTATTCCCCCCATCTGATCATGCATCTCTATTTCAATACTGTGAATCGACTTGTTTTGTACTAACTTTTCAAGCATCTCTTCACGGCGGTCGGATAACACAAAAATATCGAGCCAATTTTCTCTATTAAGCTCTTCTTGGCTATATCCGGTTAAAATAACGGCAGCTGGATTAATTGTTGCAATTCTAAAGTCTCTATCTAGGCAACAGATAACTGTGCTTGATGAATTGATAATAGTAGCTGAAAAATCTCGTTCTTGTTGTAACTCTTCAATTGCAATCTCTTTATCAGTTAGCTCTGCGACAATACGTTTTTGCATCTTATTGAGAAGGTATACAAGTTCGTCTAGTTCATCGCTGGTGTTTGATATTTGTCGGCTGCGACCGTCTAAAACAAGGTCTTTATAGTGGCTATTGAGTTTGAGGTCGCGTGTATAAAGCGCAATTTTATTGATATGACGAATGACCATATAATAGATAATAAATAGAATACAGATCGAAACAACCATGGTTTTAATCGTTTGGCTAATCAATATCAGCAGTGATTTCTCGATCAAGCGATCATAAACTTCTTCTAGTGATGCTGCGACAAAGAGTGTGCCGACCACTTCATCTTGATAGGTTAAATTAAACTTTTTACTGATATCAAACTTCTCTTTAAATATGCCTTGTTCAACTAAGGGTGATTCCGAGCTGCCTAATACTTCATGAATTAATACATACTGCATATTAGAGAGATTCATAATACCCTCTATCTGAATATTAATTTGCTCTTCATCAAGGTTCCATAAACTGGCTGCCATTGGTTGCAAGAAGCTGGATTCAATTTGATCAATGCTTTGCTCTATTTCGCCAACATCTTGTTGAAAATCCCATAATAGCTGAATCAATGTGATCACAATTGCTAAGGCTGTACTGCATAAAAGAATATATGAGAGTAAACGAGTTGAGAGGCTGTTTTTTATTTTTAGCGGTCTAAAAATAGAGATACTATTTTTTACTTTCATAGTGAGAAACCTGAGCGAGCTATTTTTAAAAATAAGAAAAGTGATTTTGGCATAATTGAAAGACTCTCCCTACGTTATAGTCGGAAAACTGTTAGCAGTAGCAAATTATTTAGTGATAATTTTTCACACATCCTTAAATGATAGCGTAAGCTAGGCTTTTTATTTTCATTTTTCCACTAATAAGAAGAGATTATTATGAATGAAATCCACAACTCTGCATTACAACGAACTGAAAAGTTGCCTCTTTTTAGTGATATTCAGGTCGACCAAATCATTCCTGTTGTTACACAAACAATTAAAGACAATAGAGAATTAATAGAGAAGTTGTTGGCCGAACTACCGACTTTTGATTGGGAAAATTTTGTAAATGTTATTGATGAAGCTGATGACCATCTAAGTAAATTGTGGTCTCCTGTTTCTCACATGAATGCAGTTGTTAGCAATGATGCACTGCGTGAAGCGCATGATAGTTGTTTACCTCTGTTTGCTGAATATGGCACTTTTATTGGTCAACACCAAGGATTATACCAAGCCTACTTAAGTATTGCGGAAGGTGAGGTGTTCGCTTCGTTAACAACAGAGCAGCAAAAAGTAATTACGGATGCCCTACGTGATTTTAAACTGGCAGGTATTGCTTTAAGTGAAGATAAAAAACAGCGTTATGGCGAGATAAAGCAGCAACTCGCTGCTTTACAATCTCAGTTTAGTAACCATGTAATGGATGCGACGCTTGCTTGGAGCAAACTAGTGACGGATGTAAATGAACTTGAGGGGCTACCTAAAAGTGCCATTGCTGCTGCGCAACAAGCTGCAGCTGAAAAAGATCAGCAAGGTTACCTATTAACATTGGAGTTTCCAAGCTACTTACCTGTTATGACCTATGCTAAAAACCGTCAATTGCGTGAAGAGGTTTATACCGCATTTTCAACACGTGCTTCGGACCAAGGCCCGAATGCCGGTGAGTTTGATAATTCTGAAATAATTGAACAATTATTAGCGTTGCGACACGAACTCGCACAATTGCTTGATTTTAAAAATTACGCAGAATATAGCATCGCAACAAAAATGGCTGAAACGCCAGATCAAGTGATTAATTTTTTAACCGATTTAGCAGATAAATCTTATCAACAAGCGACTGGTGAGCGAGATGAAGTCTTAGCCTTTGCTAATCAGATGGATAAACTTGAAACATTGCAAGCTTGGGATTTAAGTTACTATTCAGAGTTATTAAAACAGCAACGTTATACCATCTCTGATGAGGAGTTACGCCCTTATTTTCCTGAAAATAGGGTTGTCGATGGTCTTTTTTCGGTGGTTAACCGCCTGTTTGGATTAAAGATTAAAGAGCAGTTTGATTTCAACAGTTGGCATAAAGATGTACGTTTTTTCCATATTTATGATGCAACAGAAACCCACCTCGGTAGTTTCTACCTGGATCTTTATGCGCGTGAGTTCAAGCGTGGTGGTGCATGGATGAACGATTGTCGCGTTCGTCGTCGCAAAGTGGATGGTTCACTGCAACTTCCGGTGGCTTATTTAACCTGTAATTTCACTAAACCCGTTGGTGATCAACAGGCTCTATTTACTCATAATGAGGTGGTTACCCTGTTCCATGAATTTGGTCATGGTATTCACCACATGTTAACAAAAATAGAATCTTCTGCTGTGTCAGGTATTAATGGTGTTCCCTGGGATGCGGTTGAGTTACCAAGTCAATTTTTAGAGAACTGGTGTTGGGAGCCAGAAGCATTAGCGCTTATCTCAGGTCATGTTGAAACGGGTGAAACTTTACCTCTTGCATTATTAGAAAAAATGTTGGCAGCTAAAAATTATAATAGCGCCCTAATGATGGTGCGTCAGTTAGAATTTTCACTATTTGATTTTGTATTACATCATCAATATAGTGCGGGCAAAACAGGTCAAGTAGCAGCGACTTTAACCGATATTCGCAATAAAGTAGCGGTACTTAATCCACCTAGCTTTAATCGTTTCCAACACAGTTTTAGCCATATATTTGCTGGTGGTTATGCGGCAGGTTATTACAGCTATAAATGGGCGGAAGTATTATCTGCCGATGCGTTTTCACGTTTTGAGAAAGATGGTATTTTTAATGCTGAAACAGGCAAAGACTTTTTAGAGGCGATTCTAGAAAAAGGGGGCAGTGAATCACCAATGAACCTGTTTAAAACCTTCATGGGACGCGAGCCTAATACTGAAGCATTGTTGAGACATTCGGGTATTAAATGATATGAAGGCTGTCAGCTTTTAGCTCTCAGCCTGTCTTTTTGTGCATGTTTTTGAACTTCGGTGCTTGTTACTTATAGCTCGAAGTTTAAATATTAACTTCGAGTTGCGAGTGAAGAGCTACGAACTTCGACGCTACTGACTCGCAGCCCGAAGCTTAGGGCTATTAACCTACCACTCAATCCCTGCTTGTGCTTTTACACCATTTTTAAAAGCATGTTTCTCTTCTAAGATATGGCTGTAAGTATCGACAGCATCAATTAATTCTTGCTTTGGCCCACGGCCAGTTAACACCACATTCATATTTTCAGGTCTATTTTTAAGGGCATCAAGTGTAGGTTGAATTTCTAGGTACTGGTACTTAAACATGTAGGTTATTTCATCAAGAATAACCAAATTATAACGTTCATCAGCTAATAATTCGGCTGCTTTTGCCCATGCTTTTTCTGCACTATCTACATCTTGTTGTCTATTTTGTGTTTCCCAGGTAAAACCATCACCCATGGCAAACCAATCAACATTTTCTTGAGTAGCAAAAAAACGCTCCTCACCAGTGGACATTGCGCCTTTTAAAAACTGCACCACTGCGACTTTATGGCCGTGGCCAAGAGAGCGCGCTAACATACCAAATGCAGAGCTGCTTTTACCTTTTCCGGGACCTGCCAATAAAATAGAAACGCCACGTTCAATATCTGCAGCTGCGATTTTTTGATCCTGCTTTTCTTTAATAGCTTTCATCTTTTTAAGATGTTTTTCATCTGCATTCATCATTATCTATTTCCCTATATAATACCAAGTCGATTAAATTAGTTGGTATAAATTACATAAAAAAGCCTGCGTATTGCAGGCTTTAAAAAATTCATATTAGCTTATTTTATGCGGTTTCAGCAATTGGCTTTGCACGTACTAAAATAATGTAACCAATAATACCTGATATTAGTGATGCAACAAATACAGCCACTTTAGCAATAATTTGATGCTGCGGATCGCTAAAGGCAAGGTCAGTAATAAAGAGCGACATGGTGAAACCAATACCTGCTAAGAAACCTGCACCAATAACATGCGTCCAAGTAACACCTTTCGGTAAAGAGCCCCACTTGAGTAAAATCAATAACTTAGTAAATAGGAGTATACCAAGTGGTTTACCCACAATTAGACCAGCCGCAATACCCAGTACTACTGGGTTAGTTAGCTCATTTAGCATGCTACTATCGATGATGACACCGGCATTACCTAATGCAAAGAAAGGGACAATAATTAACGTTGCCAATGGGTGTAATGCATCCTCTTTTAATTGCAGAGGGTTTGCAGCCTGATAGCTTAATGCTTTAATTTTTTTCAATGATTTTATTGCATGGCGACTTAGGACATCTTTTTCACAGTGGCGATCATCTTCTAGCCCACTCAATAATTTCTTAGCCTGATCAAGGTAGCTTGTCATTGATATTTCACGGCGTGATGGGATAGTAAATGCAACGGCTACACCTGCCACGGTTGCATGAACGCCAGATGCTAAGAAACTGATCCAAACAATAATTAAACCAACGCCGTAATAGAAAATATTGTTACGTACACCAAGGCGGTTTGCAATGCCCAATATTACTAAGCCTGCTATACCGACCATCAACTCATTCATGAATATCTGCTCAGTGTAGAAAATCGCAATAACAATGACGGCCATCAAATCATCACCAATTGCCAAAGCAGAAAGGAACACTTTTAGTGTAACTGGCACTCGACTACCGACAATAGCAAGTACACCAAGTGCAAAGGCGATATCTGTTGCCATTGGAATACCCCAGCCGTTTGCGGTAGGTAATCCGGCATTCATTACATAATAGATCCCGGCGGGTAAAATAACACCACCAAGCGCGGCAAATAAAGGTAAAGCTGCTTTTTGCACACTTGATAGCTCGCCATCTAACAGCTCTCGTTTAATCTCTAAACCAATAAAGAAAAAGAAGATAGCCATTAAAAATTCATTTGCTATTTTGTGAAGATTAATTTGATGTATTTTGTCACTCAACCCTGTTGAAACCTCCCACAGCGTATTGTGCCAAACATGATGATAATGGTCGGGTGCTATATTAGCCCATAGTAGTGCGATTGTTGCTGCGATAACTAACAAAACCCCACCAGTGATAGGACTATGAAGCCAGTGCCATTTATGTGAACTCATTAAAACTCCTGAAACAAAAATTAAAAATAATGTAAATAAATTAGTTTATCGCACAAATATATGGTGCGATTGTTATAATCTACAGCGTTTTTGATAAGGAATGAAGCAATATCGTGACATTTTAAGTCTTTGAAATTAGAGGTGTGAATGAAAAAACTAGCAATTCCACTATTGATATTCGCTGTTATTTATTTATTAATGACTTTTGTTGTTGCCGAATTGACAGAAAAAGAGCTTAAAAAAGCCCTTGTTGAAAGTGAGGGACCTGATTTAGCGATTAACCTGCTCTCTTATCGTCGCCATTTTTTTACCGCTACGGCAATAAGTAAGGTGCACATTACTCTTGATCAGGAAACGACAGTAATACTGAATATAACCTCACATATTTCACATTATCCTTTTCAAGCTGTCATGAAAAATGAGATCGAAATTGCTGATAAAGCATTAGCAGACCGAGCTGAATCTTATTTTGGATCGCCTAATTGGCTTCGGTCAGAGGAAAAAATCAATCTTTTTTCACAGCTAACCGGACAATTAAGTATCGCGTCAGGAAAATATGAAGGTGAGAGTGAGGTTTTGTCATCCGGGCCTATAAAAATTAATTATCAAGTTGACCTTAAAAATAAAAGTGCAAAGTTTGACTTTGATTGGGTGGGTATTAGCAGCTCATACTACGGCACCGATATGCAATTTAATTCATTACAGTTGAGCTCTAATCTTGCTGACCTTTCACAACCAAGTGATTATGATTACAAATTGATTGTGGATAATATCGAAATTAAGCAAAAAGATAGCCACTCTTTATTGGAGGGATTGCAATTAATAGGTCGCAGTCGACAAGGGAAAGTAGAAAAAACCATCGATACTAGTAATGAATTATTATTACGCTCTTACCAATTTAATAATGGTCTCCAACAAATATTTACTAATAATAGTATTAAGCTTGCACTTATAGGGCTTTATCAACCCGCTTTTGAATCGTTTAACCAAGGGGCTGATGATGCGCAAGAGTTTGAAGATGCACTGGTTGAGTTGGTAAATAATGGCGTTCAATTAACACTCTCTCAGCTAAACTCAGACACTCCCTGGGGAGAGGTGGATGGGCAATTTGATTTCACTTTAGATAAAGGGGCTTCATTAGTTGATATTATGATTAACCCCTATGTTTTATTGGACTATATAGAGGGCGATTTAAGCTTGGTATTACCCGCTACGTTATTAAATGAACCTTTATTAGCCGAATCATTGCAAATGGGCTTAATGACAGGTTTCTTACTGCATAATAAACAAACATTAAATTTAGAAACAAGTTTTCAGCAAGGGGAGTTAATTGTTAATGGTAGGGTGATTCCACTTTAAGTATCACCCATTAATAGTGGTTCTATTCTTAGCGTAAGAAAGGGTTACTACGTTTTTCATGACCAATTGTTGTTGTTGGGCCGTGACCTGGGTAAACAACCGTATCGGCGGATAGTGTTAACAGTTTGTTTTTGATCCCACTGACTAGCTGGAATTGATCGCCGCGCGGAAAATCAGAGCGACCAATGCTGCCACTGAAAAGAATATCACCAACGATGATCTGATTGCTCTTCTCATCTAGTAATGCCACATGGCCCGGAGTATGCCCTGGCACGTGTAGTACTTTTAATTTAATATTACCCACTTCTACAATCTCATTCTCTTCAAGCCATGCAGTTGGTGTAAAGCTTGTGTGAGGTGGGAAACCAAATCGTTGGCTTTGTGATTCTAATTGCTCTAGCCAAAAAAGATCTTCTTTCTCAGGTCCAATAATAGGTACACTTAGTGTTTCTGCAATAATCTCTGTTGCGCCAACATGGTCAAGGTGACCGTGAGTTAATAATACTTTTTCAACTGTTACACCATGCTTTTCAACCATTGCCAGAATGCGTTCAGGATTACCACCAGGATCAACAATCGCTGCTTTTTTGGTTTCTTCACAAATAATTAAACTACAGTTTTGCTCATAGGGAGTAACAGGGATAACAATAACTTTCATATTATTTCTCTTCTTTAAAAATGGGAAAGGCATCCGATTATAGCAAACTAATCAGTTACCTTTCATTATTACCTTTAAAGCAAAATAGGCGTTATTTATTACACCTGTTCAGTTTGTAAGCGTTGCTTCTTTTGCTCTTCAACCTCTTTTGCTAAATTGATGTGATTCATCACATGCACTAGCGCGAGTGCTGAGGATTCGATGATATCTGTTGATAAACCGATACCGTGAAATTTTTGCCCGTTATAAGACGCCACAATATCAACTTGCCCTAATGCATCTTTACCTTCACCTTTACCACTGATTTTGTAGGATTCCATGGTGATATCAAGACCAGAAATTCGCATCAGGCATTGATAAGCTGCATCAATAGGGCCATTTCCTGTTGCCGCTTCAACCACTTTCTGTTGATCGCCAATTTGCATCGTGACGGTTGCTGTCGCCACCAAACCTGAACCAGATAACACACTAATATTACCCAGTTTATAGAACTCAGGTTCACTATTAACCTGATTAAAGAACATTAATGCCTCTAAATCGTAATCAAAGACTTGTCCTTTTTTATCGGCAAGTTCAAGGAAGCTCGTGTATAGCTCTTCCATATCGTAATCGCTATCGCGGTACCCTAACTCTTGCATGCGATGTTGAATAACATGACGACCAGAGCGTGAGGTTAGATTCAATTTATTGGTTAATAGGCCGACACTTTCTGGGGTCATGATCTCGTAGGTATTTTGTGATTTTAAAACACCATCTTGATGGATGCCTGATGAATGAGAAAAGGCATTGGCACCCACAATCGCTTTATTGGATTGAATTGGCATATTACAAAGCTGACTCACTAATTGGCTAGTACGAGAAATCTCAACCGGATTAATGTTGGTGGTAAAGCCCATTTTTGCTTGGCGAGTGGTTAAAATCATCGCCACTTCTTCCAATGAACAGTTACCCGCACGTTCGCCAATACCATTCATCGTACATTCTATCTGACGGGCACCATTTTCAACCGCAGTAATAGAGTTCGCAACAGACATACCTAAATCATCGTGACAATGTACCGAGATAACGGCCTGATCGATGTTTGGAACACGTTCATAGAGTGTTTTAATGATGCCACCAAATTCACTCGGGATGGTGTAACCAACAGTGTCAGGAATATTAATGGTGCGTGCACCCGCTTTAATGGCTTCTTCAACCATGCGGCATAAATTATCAATTGGGGTTCGACCTGCATCTTCACAAGAAAATTCTACATCATCGGTCAAATTACGTGCGTATTTAACGGCGTTAACCGCCATCTCTAACACATCATCAAAGCTGCGCTTTAGTTTGTTTTCCACATGGATAGTAGAGGTTGATATAAAGGTATGAATACGGAAGGCATCAGCCACTTTTAATGCTTGAGCAGCAGCATCGATATCTTTTGGCAACGCACGTGAAAGAGCACAAACACGGCTGTTTTTAATCTCTTTTGCAATGGTTTGTACAGATTCAAAATCACCTGGTGATGAGATGGGAAAGCCCACTTCCATTACATCAACACCTAAGCGTTCAAGGGCAAATGCGATCTGTAGTTTCTCTTTTACAGTAAGGCTTGCGCTCAGTGCTTGCTCACCATCACGTAATGTAGTGTCGAAAATTATCACTTGATCTGACATAAGAAATCCCTTTTTTGTTCTGTTGATTTATACGCGGGTATAAAAAAACCCGCAGTACGTGCGGGTTTTTAGAGTGTTAATTGATGTTATTCAGACACTCGCCACCCGCATGCAGTTTGCATCAGCAGGAGAGTAGGCAAAGGTGTGAAAAATGATTTCATCAATTAATCTCGAAATAATTAGTTAACATAATAATTACGCTTTTTAACAAATGCGTCAAGCGCTTATTAATAATAAGCAACAAACTATTCGAGATTAGTGCTAGTCGTTGCCATTTGATTAACTTTAATGTGATACTGGGCGTGTATTTAAGATAAATAGGTGAAGAGAATGGCCCATTATAAAAAGCCTGAAAAGCATGTTTTACGTGAAGAATTAACTGATCTGCAGTATGCAGTGACTCAAGAGGAGGCGACAGAGCCTGCTTTTAATAACGCTTATTGGGATAATACGAAACATGGTATTTATGTCGATATTACCTCTGGTGAACCGTTATTTAGTTCCCTTGATAAATACGACTCACACTGTGGTTGGCCAAGCTTTACGCAGCCGTTACAGAGAGAATTAATTACAGAGAAGGTGGATAATCGCCTTTTTGCTACCCGTACAGAAGTACGTAGTAAGGATGCTGATTCTCATCTTGGCCATGTCTTTGAGGATGGCCCCCAAGAGACCGGCGGATTACGTTATTGCATCAATTCGGCGTCACTAAAATTTATTCCGGTTGAAGAGATGCAGAGTGCGGGTTACGAACATCTACTCGCGCTATTTACGGACCATCAATAACAACTCTCGATGTTGTAGATAACGCAAAAAGCGCTGACCAATAACTTGCGGCGCGTCCTCTACGGCTAACAGCGAAAAACCAAGGCGAAGATAGAAATCTTTGAGGTGTGGATAAGGGAAACAGAAAATAGCGTGTTGCTGTTTCTCTAATACTTGCTTTACTAAGCGACTTGCATGGCCTTGATGTTGATAACGTTCATCACAAGCAACGCCTGTTAATAATAAACACCCTTCAATCGATTTTAGCTTGGCGCTACAGATAATTTCCTGCTTATTCCTTAAAATAAAAACAGCTTCGTCCTTACCTGCAATACCCTTTTTATAAACACGTTTATAGAATTGGTTAACTAAAGGATATTTTAGTTTTTCTAATTCAATAAAGTGGCAGCTTGAATCTAACATTCTATTCCTGTTTTGTGTTTTAGCTATTTTTCAGCTTGAATGATAACGGTTAGTTTATGGTAAGCTAAGGTTTCTATTTCAATAAGGCACAATCATGATAGAAACGAATTG
>Ga0316197_10001087_pt1 | contig 19330 bp, 20 predicted proteins | sample OudBiesiAoxic_MG_FD_204939 | JGI IMG/M metagenome (GOLD analysis project Ga0316197, IMG submission 204939) | Coastal sediment microbial communities from Oude Bieten Haven, Netherlands - site A oxic | ecosystem: Environmental > Aquatic > Marine > Coastal > Sediment | place: Netherlands... | reverse complement strand
CCCCAAAGGTTTTGTTCACCGCAGGGGGCGAGTGCGAAATTCCTAATTCCTAATTCCTAATTCCTAATTTATTCGCAAGGTGGTAATTTCACGGCGCATGTATATTTCCGAGACTTTCACCAGCATCCAGGGAGAGGGAATCCTGGCCGGTGTGCCTTCGCACTTCATCCGCACGTCGGGGTGCAATATGCGATGCCGCTGGTGTGACACTCCCTACACTTCCTGGGAGCCGGAAGGGGAGCGCCGACCGGTTGGGGAGTTGGTTGACGGGGCGGTGGCCTCTGGTGTCCGGCACGTGGTGGTGACCGGGGGTGAGCCGCTCTTGCAACGTGAGATTGGCCTGTTGTCTGGAGGTCTTGCTGCGGCCGGACTCCACATCACGGTAGAGTCCGCCGGCACCGTTGATCCACTCTTCCATTGCGATCTCCTGTCGCTGTCGCCAAAGACAGCCAACTCCGATCCTTCGGACAGGAATCGTGATCGACATCGCCGACAGCGCCTCGATCCGACGCCAACCGTCAGACTCCTGAAACGCTTTCCCGAGTACCAGCTCAAGTACGTGGTCGAGGGCGCCGAAGACATGCCTGAAATACTCGAGATGCTGGCCGGGCTGGGTGATATCGAGCCGGCGCGGGTCCTGCTCATGGCTCAAGGCCGGACTCTCGAAGAGGTGCAGGAACGAGCGCCTGCCATCGCGGCCTTGTGTCTCGATCATGGCTTTCGCTACACTCCCCGCCTACATCTGGACCTCTTCGGAGGTGGCCGGGGAGTGTGAATGGGTTTTTTCAGGATCGCCAAGACGTTCGAGGTGGAGTACGGGCACCGGCTGAGCAAGCATCCGGAGAAGTGCCGCTTTCCGCATGGCCATAGCCTTCGCATCGAAGTGGTGGCGCGGGGTCGTGAGCTCAACGACCAGGACATGGTCTGTGACTACAAGGCGCTCAAGATGCTTGTCGCCGATGTTGTGGAGCGGCTCGATCACGCGATGGCGCTCAACTCAGCGGATCCTCAGCTCGAGGGCCTGGCGGCGATTGGCGATAGGGTGCTGCTCTTCGACGATTGTGACCCGACCACCGAGGTGCTGGCACGGTGGATTTTCGAGCAGATGGGTGAACGGCTCGCCAGCGGAGAAACTGTCCAGACTCCAACCGGCACGAACTACGAGATCCCGGCGGGCCTCGAACTCGAACGCGTTCGAGTCTGGGAGACATCGAGTTCGTGGGGGGAATACGTTGGGGTCGAATGAGGTATGAGGAATGAGGAATGAGGAATTTTCACCTACAGCCTCAACTGATGAGATGGCATTGCTGGGTTGTAACTCAAAACTCAAAACTTAAAACTCAAAACTGACTTGCGCTTCCCGGTACAATACGCGCGCAACGATGCGCGACTACTCATATTCCAACCCGCTGGTTCCGCCCGACGCCGTGAGGTCGTGGCTTGACGCCATGCCGAAGCCCATCGCCCTCACCGGCGGCACCGGCTTTGTCGGCTCCCACCTCGTGGATACGCTGTGCGCGGCCGGGATCGAGCCCCGCGTCCTGGTTCGGAGCCCGGATGCCCCGCGCTGGATTGCGGGTGCACCGGTGCAGTGGATCTCGGGATCGCTGGCCGACAGGGAATCCCTGAAGCGACTGGTCGAAGAGGCAGGGACGGTGGTCCACCTCGCCGGCGTCCTGCGGGCCGGGCGTGAAGTTGATTTCGACACCGGCAACCGCGTGGGGACAGCCAACGTTGTTGCCGCGATGCGAGAGGTTGCCGGGTCGGCGCGGCTGGTGCATGTCTCATCTCTGGCCGCCGCAGGACCGTCGCCGAGTCCGGAAGGGCTGGGTCCCGAGGTCCAGCCTGCACCGATCTCCTGGTACGGGAGATCAAAACTCGGTGCCGAACGGGAGGCTCGAATGTGGACCGATGGCGGGGGGTGGGTGATTCTCCGGCCGCCTGCCATTTACGGTCCGCGGGACTCCGATATCTTTGAGTTCTTTCGGATGGCCAATCGAGGACTTGTGGCTTTGCCCGGCGGGGAACGGTGGCTGACGGTCGCCTGGGTGGGTGACGTGGTGCGGTCGATCTTTGCGGCCAAAGCAGCTGATACCGGAAGCGTCTTCCACCTTGGAGATCCGGATCCGCTCCTTCTCGACGATCTGATTTCGCAACTGTGCGATGCGGGTGGGGTGCGGGCTCGAGTGGTGCGACTGCCGCCTTCCCTGGTGTCAGGAGCCGGAGCGATCGGCAGCGCCCTGCAGAAAATGGGGTGGCGCCGACTTGCCCTGACCTCCGACAAAAGCCGAGAGCTGCTGGCGCGGCACTGGACCGCACGGACCGTCGACAGTCTGGAGACCCTGGGGGTCAAGGCCTCGAAACCTTTTCGTGAGGGGGCTGAGACGACCTGGCTTTGGTATCGAAATCAGGGCTGGCTGAGGTGAGACTATCGCCGTTCCTGCTATTATGACCGCGCTGCAGCCAGTGTCGCGCCGACCGCAGCGTGGCCTGGGATTTTGGCTGACGACGGAGTGAATGTGGACGTCTTTCAGAAGTGCTTCGATTTCAACGACGCGGATGCGGTCCGCGACTCGGGGTTCTACCCGTATTTTCGGATGATTGCCTCCGGCCAGGACCCTGTCGTGACGATGAATGGGCAGAGGGTGATCATGCTCGGCTCAAACAATTACCTCGGGCTGACCAATCATCCGGAGATCAAGCAGGCGGCTGCGGGTGCGCTCGAGAGCTATGGCACCGGCACGGCTGGATCGCGATTTCTCAATGGTACCCTCGATATTCACGTTGAACTCGAAGAAAAGCTCGCCCAATTCATGCGGCGCGATGCAGCGTTGACCTTTTCAACCGGTTTTCAGGTCAATCTGGGCGTGATCTCGAGCCTGGTCGATCGCCAAGACGTGGTGGTACTGGACAACCTCGATCACGCATGCATCCTTGATGGCGCGCGGCTTTCATTCGGTAGGGCGTTGAAATACCCGCACAACGATATGGATGCGTTGGAGGAGCGTCTGCGAAGCGTCGATGGCGATCGATCACGGATGATCATCGTTGATGGAGTCTTTTCGATGGAGGGTGATCTTGCAAATCTCCCTCGGATAGTCGAGCTCAAGAAAAAGTTCAACGCCCGCCTGATGGTCGATGACGCGCACGGGGTCGGCGTGATGGGCGAGTACGGACGCGGCACCATGGAGCATTTCGGGCTCGAGGATGAGGCCGATCTCGTGATGGGGACCTTTTCGAAGTCGCTGGCGGCGGTTGGAGGCTTCGTGGTCGGCGACAGCAAGGTCATCGACTTCATCAAGCACAACGCGCGTTCGCTGATGTTTTCGGCCGCGCCGCCGCCGGCATCAGTCGCGTCGGTGATCAAGGCGATCGAGATCATTGAACGCGAACCCGAGCGCAGGCAGCGGCTGTGGGAGCACACCGACTACATGAAACGCGAGTTTTCCACCATGGGTTACGACACCGGCGATTCGGCGTCTCCGGTGATTCCGCTGGTTGTGGGCGAGGATATGGCCGCGTTCAAGATGACCTTTCGGCTTCAGGAGGAAGGCGTATTCGTCAATCCTGTAGTTTCTCCGGCGGTGCCCGAGGGGCGGGCGATGATGCGGACTTCCTACATGGCAACCCACACTCGCGGTCAACTCGATCGCGCCCTCGAGGCGTTCCGCAAAGTTGGACGTGAAATGGGAGTCATCGGTTGAAAGTGAGGATCGTTCAAGGGCGCGCAGATCGGGCTCGATTCGTTGATTTTCCGTGGAAGGTCTACCGCGATGATCCGAACTGGGTGCCGCCGCTCAAGGCGTCGGTTCGCGCCCTCCTCGATGTCAAGAAACATCCGTTCTACGAGGGCGGCAAGGGGGCCGAGGCCGAGCTCTTCATGGCCTGGGATGGTCGTGACGTTGTTGGACGCGTGGCTGCGATCCTCAATCACAACCACAATCGCGTTCACGAGGAAAACGTAGCTTTCTTTGGGTTCTTCGAGACAATTGATCGACCCGACGTCGCCCGTGAGCTTCTGGCCGCCGTCGAGAAATGGGCCGGCGGGCGCGGTGGGACCGCTGTCCGCGGCCCCATGAATCCATCGACAAATTACGAATGCGGCCTTTTGATCGAAGGTTTTGGGCGCCCGCCGGCGCTGATGATGGCTTACAACCCGCGATCTTATGTCCGGCTCATCGAGGGTGCCGGCTACCGCAAGGCCAAGGACCTGCACGCCTATATTTCGCCCGTTCACGGCGCCAGTCTCGGCAGGCTGCAAAAGCTCGCTGAACGAACTCGGGCGCGGAACCCCGGACTGACCACGCGCGGCGCCAACCTCTCGGATTTTCACGGCGAAGTAAAGCTGGTACAGGAGATCTACAACAAGGCATGGGAGAAGAACTGGGGCTTCGTCCCCATGTCTGACTCCGAGATCGAGGCGATGGCCAAAGAGCTCAAACCGTTGGTTCACCCTGAACTCCTGCGCTTTGCTCTCTACGACGGTGAACCGGTGGCCTTCCTCCTGACGATGCCGGACTGGAACCCTGTTCTGGCCGATCTCGATGGCTCGCCGCTGCGTCATCCGTTGCGGACTCTCAAACACGTTTTCAAAAGCAAACCGGAGACCATGGAGGGGCTGCGCCTCTTCACCCTCGGTACGAAACCGGAGCACCGGAAACGCGGCATCGAGGGCATTCTCCTCGGCGAGGGACTCGAGAAGAGTATCGAAGTGGGCTACAAGTGGTGCGAGTACTCCTGGATCCTCGAGGACAACGAGCTCACCAAACGAGCCGTCCGCCTGATGGACGGGGAGCTCTACAAGGTGTACCGCGTCTATGAGAAATCACTTTCGTGATTTCGAATTAGGAATTCTGAATTCGGAATGACCATACGCTCAGTTTTGAGTGTTGAGTTTCCACCAATCCTGCCCGTGGCGTTGTGATGAATAACTCAAAACTCAAAACTTCAAACTACGTGCAAAGCTTCTTGCCCTTTGCGTTGCGGTTTCCCGTGGCGCGGAGGAATCGTTTGGTGAGATCACGGACCAAATCCCGAATTTGACGTTCGCCATTGGATCCGTTCAGCGGGATCTGGGCCGCAGCGAGCGCTTGGTGCCCTCCACCGAAACCGCGCCTGCCGGCCAGGTTGCGTGCGATACGGCCGGCATGGCGTTCGCGGTCGATGGTGCGGATGCTGACGTGGAGCCATTCGCCGACGACTCCTATGGTCATGGTCCAGCGGACTTCCTCGGCGCGAAGGAGGAGATCGGCGGCCTCGGCAATCATTTCCGAAGATTCCATGTGACCGAGGAACGAAACGATTCTGTTCCCGTAGACCCTTGCTTCATCGAGGGCGGTGCGGAGCTTCGAAAAATAGCTCCGGGGCAGTGGAGCCTGGACGATACGTCCGATGGCGCGGGCGTTGGCATGGGGGTAGAGATCGAGGAAGGCCTCGACGTCGGCCTTTGTGCTCTCGCGCCCAAGGTCCTGGGTATCGGAGCGAATGCCATAGATCATCGCAGTGGCAACAGGGGTCGGGATCTCTATTTTTGCTGCCTTGAGGTACTCGTAAAGGATGGTTGAGGTGGCTCCATAGCGGCTCCGAATGTCGGTAAATCGGGCGGACCGGGTTTCGCGGCGAATTGGATGATGGTCGATGACGACATCGAGCCGGACGGCGGCGTCGAAGCTGACATTGCCGGCGCCGGGTTGGGCGTCGACCATGCTCAAGCGGTCGAATCGATTGAGATCGAGGTCGGCCATTGGTCGCGTGTTGAGCGACAAATAGCGCAGGAGGGCGAGGTTTTCGGCTCTCCAGATGCCGCCGGAGTATCCGATCGAGCAGGCGATCTCGTGGCGTTCGTTGGCCAACTCGCGGAGCGCCGCTGCAGCCGCAATAGCGTCGGGATCCGGCGTGTTCTGGACGATGATCAACATGCTGCGAGCGCCATCGAGAATCGATGACAATCGCGCCAATCGCGTGGCTGGGGTCATGGCTTTGCCCATGATGCCCCCCGACCACTGACTGATTCCGAGATTCGAGATCTCATGACCATTCTGCTCCAACAGGGGAGTATAACCGCATCGCATACCCAATTCGGAATTCTGAATTCTGAATTCGGAATGCCTCGGGTTCTGCGCGCCCTCTGGGGTTGGGCGGAAAATCCCAAACCCGAAATTCGAAATCCGAAATTCCGCGGACGACGGGATACATCTTGTATCCTGAGTTCGGTACTTTGTTGAAAGGACCTCGTGATGTCCGACATCAAACATCTTGCCACGTGCAGCTACGACTGGGGATTCTATATGCCAAGCCTCAAATCCTGCTGCGAAACCGGCAAGGGCCAACCTTTCAGCCAGAGCGAAACGTGATTGGGAGATCTGGATGATCCGTCGAGCGTGGTTCATTCTGCTGGCGGTTGCCGTCTTGTTGGGAGTGGTGGCCGTTCTGGCGCTCACCCACCTTCGTATGCGCGCGGGGTCCAGCCGTTTACCCGAACGCGGATTTGTCACCGAGAACGTGGTTGGTTGCCCTGCACGGGTCCAGGTGTTGCTCGATGAACGGGGAATTCCCCACGTCGAGTCGGCCAGCGAGTCCGCGATATGGTTCAGTCTCGGTTACCTCCACGCTCGCGAACGGTTTTTCCAGATGGAACTGGGACGGCGTGCCGGAGCGGGGCGCCTCGCCGAAATATTTGGTCAATCGGCCCTCGACAACGATCGCAAAATGAGGACGCTGCGCCTCGCAGCATCCGCCAGGCGTCAAAGCGCCCTGTTGTCACCAGAAGAACGAAGAGTCCTCGAGCACTATGCGGCAGGGGTCAACGCGGCCGTCAATCGATTCGGCAAGTGGATCGCGCCGGAATCGTGGCTGCTCGGCGTTGAACCTGAGCCGTGGCAGATCGAAGACTCGTTGACAATCGGGCTCCTTTTGCAGCTTGACCTGAGTTGGGCGATGGGCGAGGAACTCAAGAGAGCCGTCGAGATGGCCCGGCTTGGCCGCGAGAGGGCGGTCGATCTCTGGGGTTGGACTCGGACCCAGGCGCGGGCCTGGATTCCACCCGGCGAAGGCGTGAGCCAACCGAGGCGGGACTACGAAGCGATGACCCCGGCGATGGGTGGGCTCGGTTCCAACAGTTGGGCGGTGTCGTCAACGCGGAGTGCCGTGGGCCGACCATTGTTGGCCAATGATCCTCACCTCGGTGTGCAGATGCCTGGTAGCTTTTTCGCGGTTCACCTTCGGGGACCACGGACGCACGTTGCCGGGGCAACGATTGCCGGCATCCCGGGGGTCATCATCGGCCATACCGAGGATGTGGCTTGGGGCCTGACACTGGCGATGGTCGACGACCAAGATCTCTTCATGGTGACCCTCGACGATGCCGGAACACGCGAGCTGATCGACGGGCGGTGGCAGTCGCTGAGGATTGTGACCGAAGACATTTCGGTTCGGTGGCAGGACGCGCCAGTACTGCTCAAGGTTCGATTTTCGCGCCACGGCCCATTGGTTCGAGAGCAACGGGGTAAGACCCTCGCATTGTCGTGGACTGGGTTTCAAGGTCCGAGCATGGCGTCGGCGATCCTGGGAATGAACCGTGCGCGTTCGGTGGACGAGGCCGGGGACGCCTGGGACAGGGTCCTCGGCCCTGCCATGAATTTGGTTGCAGCTGATTCAAACGGGCACATCCTCCATCGGGTCGTTGGTTGGGTGCCTGATCGTGGTTTGGGCGCTGGTCGCCTGCCGTCGCCTGGCTCCGATTCACGATGGGCGTGGAGCGGTTTTCGAAAGCTCGAAGCCAAGTCGCGGATGGATCCACCGAACGGGTTCGTGGCCGTGGCCAATCACGACATTTTCGGTGAGGGGGATTTCCCGGAACGCGAACGTTTCCCTGGGGAGTTTGCACCTCCGTGGCAAGTTCGACGCTTACGGGAAGCTCTCGCGGCACGTTCTGATTGGACGGTGGAGGATTTTTCCGATCTCCAGGGCGACGTCGTGTCAGGGCGCGCGATTGCGGTCCTCCGGCAGCTCAGGCCCGAGTTCGAGGAACATCACGGGATCAGCGCTGCAGAATTGATGGCGTGGGATGCAAAAATGGAAGTGGGCTCGACTGCAACCACGCTCTACTCCTCCTTCATGCTCGAGCTCGAGGCTGCTGTCGGTGGCGACGAAGCAGAGCGTGATGGACTCGATTGGAACCCTCTAGGGCAGGAAAGATTGCTGCGGCTTTTGGCGGGGGGGCTCGACGAGTCGTGGTGGAACGATGTAGCAACGCCCGGCAACCAGACCAGGTCGGATATTCTCGATCGGGTCCTCTCAGAGCTCGACGAGCGAGGGTCGCAGGAGAGTTGGGGGGAAGTTCACCAGGTGATCTTTGACCATCCGCTCACCGGACTTTCGTTCGTTCGTCGACTGGCTAGCGATTCTTGGAGCAGGGGTCCGTTCGCAGTTGCAGGTGGGAATACGACGATCAACGGGAATTATTGGAGCGAGCGGCACCCGTTCGCGGTGAATGCCATTCCCGCGATGCGGTTTGTCACCGATGTAGGGAATTGGGACGACACGGTTCTGGTCCTGCCGGTCGGACAAAGTGGACGCCCATGGTCGCGGCACTATTCAAACCAGATCTCGAGTTGGCTGAACGTCGAGGCGGTACGATTCCCCTTCAATCGCGAGGCGGTTGAGGCAGCGGCGACCGTTAGAATCGAGCTCTTTCCTACTCCGGAGAAGGAATCGAAAGCGACTCGTGAGCGATGACTGCCACTGCCAACGACCTGATGGCTTCGGAAGGCGCTGTCGTCCGCCTTGCCCTGGTGACCTGTGGGCCACAGCTCGAGGTGGCGTTTGAGGCCGCGTCATCCCGGGTTTGTTCACTGGTTCGGCTGGGCGGAGTGGCTCCCCGCTCGACACTGGTGCTGGCGGCGGTCGATCTGCTCGTCGAGGACGCCGGTCTGTCTGGTGATTCGGTGGACGAGGTTGTCGTGTCCCGCGGCCCGGGCTCGTTCACCGGAATCCGGGCTGGGCTAGCGACCGCGGCGGGATTGGTAGCTGCAGTCGGTGCGAAGTGTCTGGCTTACGATTCTCTGTTGATGCTGGCCGCGCGCTGTCGGGCCCCAGGCCCCATCTGGTGTGCCCAGCCGGGGCGTCGGGGCGAGGTCTATGCACGACAATACGAGGTAACGGAGAATCGATCGCCGGTAGCCACCGGCGAAATCCAGGTGTTGCCAATCTCGGCGGCCGAGGAACGGGGCCCTTGGGTTGCCGCCGAAGCTCTCGCTCTCGGCGAAGCCAGGCGGGTAGAGACAGCTCGAAGCTCAGCGGAGGCACTCCTTTATCTCGCCAGGCTTGGCGCACCAGCCGATGCGCCGGACCCGCTCTACGTCGAGGGCCCACCCGTCCATCGTCAAAACAACAAGGCCTGAAATGCATTTTCATCGCGTGTCGGTTCGTCCTCCACAGCTGGGTGACGCCCGGGCGCTGGCCGAGGCGGAGCTGCTGTGCTTTTCGGATCCCTGGCCGCCACAGTTCTTCGTGTCCGAAATTCTTGCCGATGGAAGATTCAACAGGCTTCTGGTCGATGCGGGCGGCGATATGGTGGCCTATCTCTTCTGCGCCTGGCAATACCTCGACCTGCACGTGCTCAAGGTCGCGACATTGCCGCAGTTTCGGCGGACCGGGCTCGCGAGACGGCTGATGGACCTGGCAGAGGACCATGGAGTGGAGACGGGTGGCGAATCCTTGACCCTCGAAGTGCGGGTTTCAAACCACGGCGCAATAGCCCTTTACGAAGCCCTCGAGTACGAGCAGGTCGGTACCCGCCCCAGCTACTATCAGGATGGCGAAGATGCGGTAGTCATGACCAAGAGAATTCTGAATTCTGAATTCTGAATTCTGAATGATTTCCAACCACAGTTTTGAGTGTTGAGTTGTGAGTTTTGAGTTACGGACACTTCTCCTGGCGTTCTAGGTTGGGCGGGGGAAATTCAAAATTCAAAACTAAGAACTCAAAACTCCCCAGGGAAGGACGGGCGGCATTCCTCATTCCTAATTCCTCATTCCTAATTGTTCGGGCGTGCCATCTTGTCCGGCCGCACCAACTCATCGAACTCTTCCGCAGTGAGGAGCTTGAGCGCGACTGCTGCTTCTTTGAGCGTCATGCCCTCGGCGTGCGCCTTCTTGGCCACCTTTGCCGCGTTGTCGTAGCCGATCTTCGGGTTGAGGGCGGTGACGAGCATCAGGCTGCGGTCGACGAACTCGGCGATACGGTCGCGATTTGGTTCGATACCCGAAACACAGTTGTCGGCAAAGCTGCGGCAACCGTCACCAAGGAGGCGGATCGACTGTAAGAGGTTGTAAATCATCAGGGGTTTGAAAACGTTGAGTTGGAGGAACCCACCGGACCCACCCACCGTAATCGCGACATCGTTGCCCATAACCTGCGCGGCGACCATGGCCAGGGCTTCGCTCTGGGTCGGGTTGACCTTGCCCGGCATTATTGACGAGCCGGGCTCGTTGGCCGGCAAAATGATCTCGGCGAGCCCCGTGCGCGGGCCGGACCCGAGAAGGCGAATGTCGTTGGCAATCTTCATCAGTGAGACCGCGACCGTCTTCAGAGTTCCGCTGGTCTGAACGATAGCGTCGTGGGCGGAGAGTGCTTCGAAAAAGTTCGGTGCTGGGACAAAAGGAAGATCGGTGATCCTGGATATTTCGGCGGCGGTGCGTTCGGCGAACCTGGGATGGGTGTTGAGGCCGGTTCCGACGGCGGTCCCGCCCAGCGCCAGCTCGTAAAGGTCTGGAAGGGTCCCGCTCACCCTCTCGACGTCTTTTTCGAGCTGATGGGCCCAGCCTGAAAATTCGTCGCCGAGGGTCAGCGGCACCGCGTCCATGAGGTGGGTGCGGCCGATTTTGACGATGTTTTCGAACTTGATGGCCTTCGCAGACAGTTCGTCTCGGAGGTGAATCATTGCCGGCAGCAGGTTGTGGACGATGCGTTCTGCGGCTGCGATGTGCATCGCGGTCGGAAAGGTGTCGTTCGACGATTGACCCCGGTTGACGTGGTCGTTGGGGTGGATCGGTTCCTTCGAGCCGATCTTCCCCCCAGCTACCTCGATCGCGCGGTTGGCGATGACCTCGTTGGCGTTCATATTGGTTTGGGTTCCGCTACCGGTTTGCCAGACCACGAGAGGAAAATGACTGTCGAGCCGGCCATCGATGACTTCTTGAGCCACTTGCGCAATCAGAACGCCGATTTCTTGACTGAGGACTCCGAGTTCGGCGTTGCTCTTTGCCGCCGCCTGCTTCAGCACTCCGAGCGCACGGATGAGCTCTCGCGGCATGCGCTCGTCGCCAATCTTGAAATTGGCCAGAGAGCGGGCTGTCTGCGCCCCCCAATATCGGTCGACGGGAACCTCCACTTTGCCCAGACTGTCCTCTTCGATTCGAGTTGCCATCGTCCTACCTCCGATTACGCATCATAGCGCTTGCTCACCAAAACCTTCCTGAATTGAAGGAATTATGGAACGATTTGTGCGAAAGTTGTAAGATTGCCTCATGGGACTGTTGGGAGAAATGCTCGTCGAGCGCGGGGCAATTTCGGAGGAACAACTCCACACCGGCCTCGCGGCGTGTCGGAAAGGCGACGCGCGACTCGGAACATATCTCGTAGATTACGGTTTCATCGATGAACGCTCGCTGCTTGAAGCGCTTGCGGAACAGCATGGTGTGCCGTTTATCACTGAGCCCACCCTGGTTGAGTTTCTGGACTCCCTCGATCACGGCATGATGCCACGTTCGATGTTGAAAGATTTACGGGTTGTTCCGTTCCGTAAGGTCATGGACCGGATTCAGGTGGCGATGAGTAATCCGGCAGATGCCCGCGTCATCGATCGCGTTGCCAATTACACTCAGCTTCACGTCGAGCCCTTCGTGGCCTCGGATCGGACCATTGCGCGGGCGCTCGAACGGGTTAAGGATGTCGTCCCGGTGGCTGTCAAGCAGGAGGAAGACCTTCTGACTGAGGTTGTGGTGGAACAGAACGGCTACGCCTGGGATGACTTGTGGCAACCGCGGATGAATCCCGAGGTCCTCTTGAAGATACACAGCCGGCCGCGGGCAGCCAGCGTGGCGCTGGTGGCCAGCTTCCCCGGGCTGGAACCTGTTGGATCGGGCGAGGGCAGAATGCGTGGGGCCAGAGTCGACAACAATGAACTGTTCCGGCAGCTCAGCTCGGCGGCAACCGCTGGCGAAATTGGTGAAAAGTTGATTCACTACGCTGCCCAACGGCTCGACCGCCTGTGTCTTTTTGCGGTTCATCACGGCAAGATATCAGGCTGGATCGGGCGTGGGCTGCCACTCGATGCCCCGGACCTTCGGTCATTCTCAGTATTTGCAGAGATTCCGTCGATTTTCTGGGAGCTCGAGGAGAGTGATCAATACATCGGCCCGATCCCTGGTGGTCCGGTCGATGACGATCTGTTGAGAGTGCTTGGCCCGCCGTCACCAATCGAGGCCATCCTTCTGCCTCTCAAAATGAAGGGTCGTACCAAGGGATTTTTGGTAGGGGACATCCCGGGCCAGAAGGTGCCGGATGAAGTAGTGAATGAGTTGGTGGCAGCAGCCCGGGCGGGAGGCGAGGCACTCACCGCCATTCTGCGCGGACGAAACTGATCCGCCCGGCCAAAGTCGCCCACCCGTCTCGATACTCGATTCTCGATACTGGATACTCGATCCGCCCACTTACTCCTTGCCAAAGACGGATGAGGATCGATGTTCTGGTTGCATCGAGCATCGAGCATCGAGCATCGAGCATCCCCAAATCTCCGTTTCAGCTGTTCATTTGGTTCCACGCTAAGATAGGGCGATGAAAAGGCTGGGAGAGATTCTGCTCGAGCGAGGATCGATCGCTATTTCCGAACTCCACACCGGTCTCGAGGCTTGCCACTACAGCGGCGGCCGGCTCGGCACTCAACTTCTGAAATTCGGTTTTGTGGACGAGCACGCTCTGCTCGAGGCGCTCTCGGAGCAACTCGGGGTGCCGTCGGTATCCGCCTCCATTCTGCGGCGGGCCCCTGATAGTTTGCGCCGCATGATTCCGTTGCATGTCGCCCGACGTGTCCAGGTCGTGATCTTTGAAAAGAAAGAGGGAAACCTGGGTGTGGCCATGACGACGCCGAGAAGTCCGCGGGCGATCGAGGAAATTGTAAGTTTTGTCGGGCTCGACATCGTTCCCCATGTTGCGACCGAAATCGGGATTCTCACCGCGCTTGCGGAGGTCAAGGAAAAAGAGCCGACGATCACAGAGACGAAGACCCCTGAGACAGGTTTTGTCGGAGCCACGGACGAGTGGGACCGATTGTGGACGCCGGCCATGATGCGATCAACCGATCTCCTACGAACAGGGCCGGGACAGCGGGACAATGAGGCATGTTTGGCTTCGACCTTTCCGGGCCTTGTACCCGTGTCCGAGAACAGCAGACCGGCATCCAGTGGTCCGCTCGATGAAGATTTCTATTGTCAGCTTCTGCGTGAGGTCCGAAACCGGGACGAGGTCGGAGACCTGCTGCTGCGGCGATCCCGAGTGATCCTGGATCGTTGTTTCCTGTTGGCGGTGCACTCGGGAAAGATCGTGGGATGGCTGGTGAAGGGCCCTGGTGTTGTTGTCGACGATGTGCAGTCATTCGCGTTTCAGCAGGATGTGCCGTCAGTCCTCTCCGATGTCAACGGCATGGACGGGTTCTGGGGGAAGGCCCCGGCCGGTGAGATCAACGATGCGTTGAAAGCGATCCTCGGCGATCCAGAGCCCGTCGAGATCGGTGCCTTCCCGGTGCTGGTCAAGAACCGGGTGGTGGCGTACCTGGTCGGCGATGCTCCCGGCAGAAACGTGGCTGAGCCCGAACGAAAGAAGCTCGTTGAGGCGACACAAAAGGCCGGGTTGGCGTTCGAAATGTTGATCATGAGGAAGAAGATTTTCTCGTAGCAGTCAGCACCATTTGACGCGCGTTGCAGCTCGGCGACACCGGTGCCACTTTCACAATTGTCATCGGCGCCCGGATACCCCGAGCGCGCTCCTGACAATTGTGAAGGTGGCACCTGACACACCGAAGCGAGAAGCGCATTGAATCGAGCATCGAGCATCGCTCATCGAGCATCGCGCATGGCGCATCGTGTATCGAGCATCGAGCATCGTGTTTCGAGCATCGCGCATCGAGCATCGTGTATCGAGCATCGTGCATCGAGCATCGTGTTTCGAGGATCCAAAGCGGTTGGTGGGAAGCGTATACTTACCTGCCAGGAGGTACGCGAATGGGCGCAACTGAGAGTTTCACCGACACATTTGTGGAATTAATCCGGAGGGCCTCGACTGAGCTGCCAGCTGACGTGTTGGAGGCGCTGGAGGAGGGGCGAAAGGCCGAGCGGGCGGACGGACTCGCCTCCATTGCCCTCGACACGATTCTCAACAACGTCGATATTGCACGAGAGAGCTCGGCACCGATCTGCCAGGACACCGGCACTCCCGTAGTCTGGGTCCACCACCCGCCGGGCGTCAGTACCAGAGCTCTCAAGAGAGACTTCACAGCGGCGGTGCGCGAGGCGACCTCCCGCAAATATCTTCGTCCAAACGCCGTCGATACCATCACTGGATCGAATACTGGTGATGGTGCCGGACGCGGTATTCCGTTTCTCCACTTCGAGGAGTGGGATGAGCCGAAAGTCGAAGTGCGGATGATCCTCAAAGGCGGCGGCAGCGAAAATGTCGGCGCACAATACAAGCTACCTGAAGCCAGACTCGGCGCCGGCCGCAACCTCGAAGGGGTGCGCCGTGCGGTGCTCGACGCTGTGGTTGACGCACAGGGCAAAGGATGTGCGCCCGGGGTGCTGGGGATCTGCGTCGGCGGTGACCGGGTGTCGGCGTTTGAAGAATCCAAGCGGCAGTTGCTGCGTCCACTCAAGGACACCAATCCGATGCCGGAGCTCGCTGAGCTGGAGGAGCGCCTCCTCAAGGAGGGAAATCAGCTCGGAGTAGGCCCGATGGGATTTGGCGGCGAAACCACGCTTCTGGGTGTCAAGATCGGTGTGCTTGACCGTCTCCCTGCGTGCTACTTCGTGACAATTTCCTACATGTGTTGGGCGGCTCGAAAGGCAGCCGTCAGTATCGACCAGGAAGGAGGCGTGACATGGCTGAGCTGAAACTTCCGGTCAGCGAAGAGTCGATCCGCAACCTCAAGGTCGGGGATTTCGTCGAGCTCACCGGGCGCATGATCACGGGCCGCGATGCGGCCCATACGTGGTTGATCGAGGACTTTCGAGAAGAGGTGGCGCCGTTCCTCGATGGCACCGTGATTTATCACTGCGGCCCGGTGGTCGCCGAGAACGAGGATGGAAGCTACGATTTTGTCGCTGCCGGGCCCACGACTTCAATCCGTGAGGAGCCCTACCAGGCGGATGTTATCGGCCGTTACGGTCTGCGTGGCGTCATTGGCAAGGGCGGCATGGGCGCTAAAACCCTGAAAGGGCTTGCCGAACACGGTGCGGTCTACTTGCACGCAGTCGGCGGTGCGGCCCAGGTCCTTGCCCGCGCGATCCCGCGGGTCGAAAAGGTCTTCATGCTGTCGGAGTTCGGAGTGCCGGAGGCATTGTGGGTGATCGAGGTCGAACGCTTTCCGGTGATGGTCACGATGGATTCGCACGGACGTTCGCTGCACGATGAGGTGGAGGAACGCTCACGGGCCAAGCTGAGGGAGCTGCTGGGATTCGCGTGACGGTGCCTGACGGTGCCAGGTGAAACAAAGTTAACAAAGTGGTGAACCCCTCGGGCCGAGGACGGGCTGCCTATGATAGAGCGACCGACAATCGTCGAGGCTCCACTTTGTTAACTTTGTTTCACCTGGCACCGCGTCAGAGAGGCTTCAGCCTCATTGAGGCCCTTGCAGCCCTCACGATCTTCGGGATGGCAGTTGTTGTCGCTGCGGGTTTTCTCGACGCCCACATGAGTGCCGCGCGCCGACTTGAAGCGCGTTCCGACCTCGTGCGGGCTGTTGAGACGGTCCTCGAGAGCGTGCGAGGCGGTACCCTGCCAATGGTTTCGAGTGACGTCGATCTGACCGACGAGTTCCAACCCCTATCGTCGATCAGGGTACGGACCAAGGTCATTGTCACGGCCAAGAGCCCGCAAGGCTTGTTTTCGGTCCGAGCGGAGGCGCGGGCGATGGTTCGCTCGGAAGACATGGTGGTCACCATCACGACCCAGGTGTGGAAGCCATGAACGCTCGCGGAACTTCGTTGATCGAACTCCTGGTTGTCCTTGCCCTGCTGAGCGTGATGATCTTGGTTGGGGCGCAGCTGGTGGTGCACTCGATGAAGTTGCTTGGTGCGACCGGTCGCGCCGTCAGCAACCCGTTGGTGGTTCACGTCACCTCTCGGCTCCGACACGATGTCCAGGAGGCGGCGGCTCTGCAACGGGAGGAGTCGGTCTGGACTGAGGAACCTCTCGCGCTGATCAGTCACGATGGCAGTCTTGTGAGCATTGCACTCGAAGACGGGAATCTGGTGAGGGTACTGACCGGTGGATCCGGGATGGCCCCAGAGCGTCGTGTGATTCTGCGCGGTGTGACCGCGTGGTGGTGGCGCAACCCGGTGGAGGGTGTCGTCGATCTCAACATTACCTATCTGGTCCATCCGCCGCCCGAACGGCAATCGTCGCGCGATGTCGGATATGGACTCGAGCGACGGCAGGAAAATCTCCGATTTGCGATCCGTGGCGGTGGGGGAGGCACCAGGTGGTGAGTGTGCACGAGCGCGGATCAGCGCTCGTATTCGCATTGGCGACTCTGACGTTGATTGCGATCACTATCGCCGCAGTCACTGCGGAGGTCCAGGCTCGCGGTGCGGGCGTCGTGATCGAGGAACGCTCGGTCCGCCTGACCGCGCTGTCGGATGCTGCCATGGCTGAGACCCTTGCAGAGCTGTCCGAAAAGGGCATCGCATACGCTGGATTTTCCGAGCGCCGTGTTGAAGGCGGGACAATGTCCAGTACTGTGCGGGTTGTCTCGGCCTGGGAAGTCGAGGCCCTGGCTGTCGGTTCCCGGGATGGCTGGAGTTCGGTCATCCGGGCGAAGGTTTCCCTGCAAACCTCTCCCAGGGTCATGTGGTGGCAACGAACCCAGGGCCCGGTTCAGTGATCAGTAACCAGTAAGCAGCCCAAACCGCGTTTCCGACCAGTTACCAGGGAGACAATTGTCTTGAGCCGCGGAGCGGCGACAGATGCATAGCCTGGGGCGTGAGCCCCAGGATGACAGCCCCAAAATGATCAACAGCCGCGGAGCGGCGACAGATGCCCGGGCGGATGGGCAGCGGCACATGCTGCGGCCAGATATCTGTCGCCCCTCTGGGGCTTTCCGTTTTTTCTTGATCTTTTCCTGGGGCTCACGCCCCAGGCTAATTATCTGCCGCACCTCCGGCGCTCCGTTCAGTCAAAAACTCCCTACCCACGATTCGTCGGGAGACGATCAGGATTACTCTGGGCTGTTGCTCAGAGACTTTTGGTGAACGGTCAACCGGTCCCTCGTCCCGAAAGGGGGAGGGGGAGGTGAGGACTGATCACTGGTTACTTTTTACTGATTACTTATGTGGCGAGTCAGGAGATCTTGCGCTGCAGCATCTGATTCCTCGGATCACGCGTTTCGCCGATCGAGGAAATCCGGATCGCGGCCTCCTGGCCTACCGGGCAGCGATTCTCGCAGAGGCCGCAACCTGTGCACAATTCGGGTTGTACAGATGGTCTCTGCAGGGTGACGGCCTTCCCGTCGCGGCGGGTCAATTCGACGGTCTCCAGCCATACCGCCTTGGGCGAGGTCGGGCACATTTCCTCGCAGACGATGCAGGGGGTTTCCATGCTCCACGGCAGGCAGCGGCCGCGGTTGACAAAGGCAGTTCCGATGGTGACCTCGGCCGGGCCGCCGATCGCCTGCTTGGCCTCTGGTTTGACGGTCGTAATGGCCTCGGTCGGGCACACCTCACCGCAACGGATACAGGAGGGCTCGCACCAACCGCGGCGCATATCGAGGATCGGCGTAAACAGGCCTTCAACCCCGGTCTTGCCGATATCCGAGCGGATGACGCCCGTCGGGCACGACGCCGAACATGCGCCGCAGGTGATGCAGCGGGAGAGAAACGAGTCTTCGTCGAGGGCTCCCGGAGGTCTGATGGCGTCGTGGGCGCTCCCCTCACCACCGCTGCCGGCGGCGCGGAGCACCGGCACGAACGCGGCCGACCCGGCCACGGTCAGGAGGAACCGACGACGGCCCACGTCGAGCGCGGGCACCGGTGCCGAAGCTGCAGTCTTGGCAATGCCGTAATGCAGGCTCTCCTCGGCGCACGAGCCGAGACAGTTGAGGCATACGTGACACTCGCTGACCCGGTGCTTGTCGAGGGGCTCGTCCGCGCCCTGACAGGCGAAAACGCACAAAGTGCATCCGCTGCATGAGCCCGACTCATCGCGGCGAATTCTGATTGGAGCGAGCCGCGCAAAGACGCCCATGAGAGCACCAAGAGGACAGACTCCGCGGCAGAAAAACCTGGGCATCCACGCCGATAGAAGGATGATGGCTGCAAAGAGGCCGAAGGACACCCAGCCGGCCGGCGACAGGCCACCGTGCCACAAGGGCCGGATTCCGGCAGCGAACGCACGGTGCAGCAGCGGGATGGGATCGAGCCAACCGATGTGGTTGCTACCGAGCGCCGCCCAGGAGAGAAGCACCGTGAGGATGATGTACTTGATGGAGAACCACCGGCGGTAACGGTTGATTTTCGGGAGCTTGCGCCGTTCCGGTCCTGCGATCCATGACACCACGTGCTGCAGTGTGCCGAGCGGACAGATCCAACCGCAGAAAAAGCGACCGAGAACAGCCGTCAGAGCGAGCACTGCGAGCCCGAGCCAGGTCCAGCCGACGATTGTCCAGTCGGACAACACGGTGCCGATTGCGGTCAATGGATCGAGAGCAAGGAGGATTGAAGCGATTGAGGCCGGTACCCGCGGTTCGGCGAGACCCCAGAACAACGAGACGAATCCAAACAGGAATGAAGCTTGAACCACGATTCGCAGATGGCGTGCGCGGGGCCGAATCATCGTGTCGAATTCTCTGGATTCGTCTCGAATTCTGAATTTTGAATTTTGAATTCTGAATTTCTCTTCAGGCGATCCCATACGTGGTGTGGGTGGGTGCGTGGCAAATCCGAAATCCGAAATCCGAAATCCGAAATCATCTCAAATGTCCATTTCGACTGACTTCCAGTCAGCGGTTCCGAGGCCGAGCCGTGCTGCAATGGCGATGTGCGGGAGTTGCTCGGGGCCGAG
>Ga0316197_10001086_pt1 | contig 19333 bp, 22 predicted proteins | sample OudBiesiAoxic_MG_FD_204939 | JGI IMG/M metagenome (GOLD analysis project Ga0316197, IMG submission 204939) | Coastal sediment microbial communities from Oude Bieten Haven, Netherlands - site A oxic | ecosystem: Environmental > Aquatic > Marine > Coastal > Sediment | place: Netherlands... | reverse complement strand
TCCCTGTACTGCCAGGGATTGCGCTAATTCATAGTCTGATGCGAGGCAGGCGATCGCTTCACCGGTTTCGATTTTTTCAAGAATAGAGTCGAAACTGACTCCGATTTTTTCACAGATCGCTGCCTGCACTTTCCAGTTTGAAATATCACGGGCATTTGCGAAAAAGGAATGCCGGAGTTCCTTAGCAGCTCTGATGGATAGCTTCTCAGCAAAAACAGATTCCGCTGATGCAGGATCGGAAGATTCGTGCAGTTCCATAGCTTTAATGAACAAATGTGGACTCGCGGAGGATCTAGGTCGAACTTTCGACCAAATATCCGGATGAATTGAAAGGGTTTCAAACCGGGTCGCGACATCCTTCACGTGATTGCTGTATCCTTCGAAACCGCCCCGCTCGCGCCACATGGCATTTATCTTGGTTTTGGTGTCTGGAAAAACCGAGCAGTAGTGAATGTCGATTAAAACCTTGTCGCCAAACTCTTCGGCCAGGCGATAAAGGTTTGCGTCCCCGCCGTATGCCCAAATACACAAAACATCCGAAAAGTGCACAATGCTTACACGCGACATCAATCAATCCTACCTTCAGATAATTGCAGCCAATCGATATACAAACTGGCCAATAGGAGCAATGCAATCCCAAGGCGGCAATCCAGACTGTGTGCCCCGGTCAATTCTGGCTTTAAGCGATCCCGCAACAGCGCAATAGAAATTGGAGGGTTTCGGTGGCGGCAGATTTTGCTGGGTAAACCCAATGCTTTGCACCGTGCATTTCCTGAGTTCCCCAAAGATGGGCGTTCACAAATTGACCCTTGATTGTCGAACTTCACCGGATTGAGACAATGCGACACTACTTGGACTGAGCACTTACTAACGTCGAGATACTTGATCGCAACCCACTCCGGCAAAAGTTCTGCGTTGAAATCCCGGCACAATTGGCCAAGGTACGCCAATTCGCGTTGGTGACAGCCGAAATGTTCAGCGGAAGTCATGACGCTGATCGACGGATGCAACAGCGCCCGTTTTTCATGGCCCAATGCCTCAAAAAGGCTGCAACAAACGTCAGGTGCTCATGGAAAACGATGTCGGTCCGCGTGGCAAAGCGACTTTGGCGATTGATCCGTTTGTTTTGAGGTTGACAAAACGCACTGTCCTATTGGTATTGGGTCCCTTTTACTTTCTCTGCATTGCGTTCGCGCCATTGCTTTGTGCGAAACGTGCTGGGTTTCGCGGTTGGTATTGGCGATTTGTGAAGCGCGCTTGCTCGCGGCTTTTGTGGCTGCTGAGCATTCGGGTCGAGATGTCGGAGGAGAACAGGCACGCATTGAGTGCCGATGTGGGCAGCATCATTGTGATCAACCACCGGAGCCATCTGGATGGGTTCTCGCTGATGGATGTGGTGCCAGATGACAAGTGGTTCACCTTCGCAGCAAAAAAAGAGCTCTGCGATGCAGCGCTGCTGAGCACGGGTTTCAAAGGGGCTGGTCTGGTTGAGATTGACCGGCGCAGTGGCAAGTTGGCGATGGAAACGCTGAGCAAGGCTGTGCGGGACATGCCGGATAGACAATCGGTGGTCTTGTTTCCAGAAGGCACGCGTGCGACCACTGAATCACTGGGTGAATTCAAAGCTGGGGCGGTGCTCGTGGCGCGTGAAACCGGCCGAACGATTCGCCCGATTGTCATTCTTGATTCAGATCGGTTGCTGCCGCGTGGCAAATTCGTGCCGCGAAGCGGTACGATCCGGATCGAGGTTCTCGCGCCTGTGATTTGTGATCTTGGCAAGGCTGCCGACGAGGATATCGCCCGGCTGCGCGCGACTATGATGACTGTTTTCGATGGCGATTGATTCCGATCTGCGGGATGAAACCTCGCCGACCCTCGATGATCAGCACACAACGATCACCTCCCTGCATGCAACATCGCTTCGTCTCGGACCCGTCGTTCGCGCCAAATTATCAACAGACCGCCGCCAATGATAAGCAGCGCGCCGGGAAAAAGCTCGCGCCAAGGTGCCTCATTGTAAAATACCCAGCCAAGTACGAACGCGATAGGGATTCCGAAATAACTGAATGGGGCTAGATTGCTTTGTTCCGTCATTCGATATGACACCACCAGAATCAGAACGGCGACACCGCCAACTGCGCCCATGCCAAGAATCCACAGAATGTCGTCGGCCTGCCGAAGCGGCGTGAAGCCCGTCGTAACCGTTGCAAGGGTCAGCGCACCCACCGCAGCGACTGCAGAGGAATGGAGATTGATCAATGCACTGGGCACATCGTTGTCCATCATGCGCGCCGTTACGGCCACGAGCGCGTAGCAGGCTGCCGCTGCAAGCGGGAGCAAGGCGGCAGGCGTGAAGCTGTCACGCCCCGGCCCCACGATCATGATCACGCCAGCAAATCCGATCAGTACGGCAAGCCAGCGCATCACGCCGACCTTCTCTCCGAGCAAGGGGACAGCGAGTGCGACCATGATGGGTGCGTTGGCATAGGTAATTGTCGAGGCCGTGGCGAAGCTGAGTAGACCAAGCGAGAGATAAAAGAAATATTGCGCAAAAGTCAGAACAACGCCCCGCAGCAAAGCGAGGCGCCATTGACGAACAACCATTCGACGGCCGCCCATATGCCATGCGCGCGTCGCCCAAAGCGCAATTGTTGCGGGGATCAATCCGATGAGATTTCGATAAGCCGACAGCTCTGCCGCGCCATAGTGAGGCGAGAGATACTTGATGATCAGTCCCATCACATCAAACAGGAGCAAAGCCACCAGCGACAGCAGGATCGCAATGGTGGTGCGGTTCACAGGCATTAATGGGTGCTCGCCAATCAGAGAATCGCCTGACCACTACCAGCGCAGACTGGAAGTTTATGCGTCAAAACCGACCATGGGACCATTCCCGATGCGTTTTGAGACTCACTTTGGTCGCTATTAACCTTGCTTCGGGTCGCCCAACGGGCGTAGATAGAGAGGCTTGGTGATCGGAAGAGCGCAATGATGCGCAATGCCGAAAAGGGAATTCAGTAAAGACCGTCCGATGTGTTGGTCCGAAGCTGAAGCCGCCCCCGCGACTGTAAGTGGTGAGCCCATGCCCCTCATGCCACTTGCCGGTTCTCCGGCAGGGAAGGCGGGCAAAAGGTTATGACCCACGAGCCAGGAGACCTGCCAGGCGAGCGAAACGCTAGGTGCCGTCGGGTGTGACGGTGAGGAGATACAAATATGACGACAGCTACCCAAACGCAGACACAATCCAGCGGCCGCGCACTGGCTGCCGTGTTCGCCGCCGTTCTTGGCCTTGCCATGATCACGCTGACGGGCCACGTACAGGCCAGCGCGCTTCATGATTCTGCTCACGACGTGCGCCACGCGACCGGCTTTCCCTGCCACTAAAATGTTTCAGCGATTTCTGATCAGCGCGTTGTTCGCTGGTGCTGCGGCGGGTCTGATTGCCGGCCTGCTTCAGTTGATATTTGTGCAGCCGGTGCTTTTGCATGCAGAGCTTTATGAATCGGGCGAACTGATCCATTTCGGAAGTGATGCCACTGTCACCGCGCATCCTGAGCTTCCCGGAATCGACTTGCTGCGCGACGGTCTGAGCCTGCTGTTCTCAATGCTGACCTACACAGGCTATGCGCTGCTCATGCTTGCTGCCATGGGCCTGGCCGAGGACCGTGGCGCATCAATCAATGCCCGAACTGGCATCCTTTGGGGTATCGCGGGTTTCATCGCCTTTCACTTTGCACCGGGTCTAAGCCTCGCGCCAGAAGTGCCTGGAGGCGCCGCCGCAGATTTGGGCGAACGTCAAATCTGGTGGTTTGCAACCGTTGCCGCCGCCGCTTTGGCAATGTGGCTGATCGCGTTTGGGAAGTCGTGGATGGCTTGGGTCTTGGCCACGGCATTGCTGCTGGCACCTCATGTTATTGGCGCGCCTGAGCCCTCCGTGTTCACCGGTCCTGTGCCAACGGAAATAGGTGCACTGTTTGCTGCCCGCGCTTTTGGTGTTGGCATGGCAGCGTGGGTTCTGCTGGGCTGCTTTGCCGGATATTTCTGGCAGCGCGAAGGGGAACGGCTCGGCGTGGAACAGCCCGCTTAAGCTTCGGTTTATGGATTTGGTGCTCGGCATTGCGAAGGCGTGGTGCCAGCGACCAGACATTTTTTTGGAATGGATGTGAGAAATGGACAGATCTCTGGGACTGTTTGCCATTGGGCTCATTTTCGGTTGCGGGATCGGCATTCTTGTTGCGGCGAGCAATGGCCTGACCTTGGACGGCCACGATCATGATGATCCGACCGCGCATGGGGGTATGGCGAAGGATCATGCGGATATGGGAGATGGCGATGTGGCGCATGGAGGAACGGGTCACGAGATGATGCACGACACGCCGCTGGATGTGACCGGAGTTGACGCACCGGTTCTGTCGATCGCGCTGACGCCGGATCCGTTGGCCGGACATAACCTGCATGTCATGACGAAAAACTTCACCTTCGCGCCGAAAAGCGCCAGTCTCGCGCATGCATCAGGAGAAGGTCATGCGCACGTCTATGCAAATGGCGTGAAACTCGGGAGGCTTTATGGGGCTTGGATGCACATCGACGGACTGCCAAAAGGAGAGGTGACAATCGATGTTACGCTCAACAGCAACGACCACCGCCCGCTTGCAGCCAACGGTCAGCCGATTAAGGCCAGCACAAAAGTGAGTGTCGAATGATGCGGGGCACACGAACCAAAATGCTTGCGTTTTCCAGACTTGAGCACGCATTGCCACAAACTGAAATAGGACACGCCCAATGACCGTCACATTACATGTCTGCACCACCTGTCGTGCGGGTGAGGTGCTTGAAGAAGAAGCGCCGCGTCCGGGTGCACTCTTGCATCAATCTTTGACGCAAGCCGGTGCTCCGGAGGGTGTCCGGATCGTCGCGGTGGAGTGTCTTTCTGCCTGCTCGCAGGGGGCTTCGGTCGCTTTGTCCGCCCCGGGTAAATGGACCTATGTCTACGGCCGCCTGAGCGCAGGCGATACTACAGACATCCTTGCCGGTGCAGCGGCCTACGCCGCCACCGAGGACGGGCTTGTGCCTTGGCGCGAACGTCCGGTCATCTTCCGCAAGCAAAGCCTTGCCCGCATCCCGCCAATGGAGCCCAATTCATGAATGATCTGTCCAAAATCCCAGTTACGGTGATCACAGGGTTTCTCGGTTCCGGGAAAACAACCCTGATCCGCCACCTGATGTCCAATTCCAACGGCCGTCGACTTGCTGTGCTGGTTAATGAGTTTGGAACAGTGGGCGTCGATGGTGACATCCTGAAATCCTGCGCGGATGAAGATTGCCCTGCCGAAAACATCGTTGAACTGGCCAACGGGTGCATCTGCTGCACGGTTGCCGATGATTTCATCCCAACCATTGAGGCCCTGATGGCGATGCCAACCCGACCAGATCACATTCTGATTGAGACGTCAGGCCTTGCTCTGCCCAAGCCTTTGCTCAAAGCGTTTGACTGGCCTGCCATCCGATCCAGAATTACCGTAGATGGTGTGATTGCACTGGCGGATGCAGAGGCTGTTTCGGCAGGTCGTTTCGCACCGGATGTCGCGGCAGTAGATGCGCAGCGTCAGGCAGATGAGAGCATCGATCACGAAACGCCGCTATCGGAAGTTTTTGAGGATCAGATCGCCTGCGCCGATATCATTCTGATGTCTAAGGCGGACCTTGCAGGGGAAGTGGGACTCAAAGCAGCCCGCAGCGCTATCGAAGCCGAGAGCCCGCGCAAGATCCCGATCCTGTCTATGAGCGAAGGCGTTATTGACCCGAATATCATCCTCGGGCTGAACGCCAAAGCCGAAGATGACCTCGCCGCGCGCCCGTCGCATCACGATGGGGCTGATGACCATGAGCATGACGATTTCGAGACCGTTGTCGTCCCCATGCCGGAAGTCGAAGACATCGAAGCACTTGTTGCTGCAATTGAGCGGCTTGCGAATGAACAGCACATCCTGCGTGTAAAAGGATATGTCGCAGTGACAGGTAAACCCATGCGGCTGTTAGTGCAGGCGGTCGGACCGCGGGTGCGGCACCAGTTTGACCGGCCATGGGGCAGCGACACCCGCGCGGGCCATCTCGTTGTCATTGCAGAACACGATCATGTTGATCTCAAAAAAATTCGCGACGCGCTGGGGGCCTGATACCAGATGCACGTCGTCTTCCGCGAAAGCCATGGATTGGAGGATACGGACACGCCGTTCGATCCCGGGCAAACGCCTGCGGATCTGGTGGTGCTGTCCTTTTCTGACAGTGACCTTGGAGCTTTTGCTGCCGGCTGGCATCGTGGCGGCGGACCAGAGGGTAAGCTACCGACATTGCGGCTTTGTAACCTCGTTGCGCTGAGGCATCCCGCTTCGGTGGACAACTATGTTGAGGCCACGCTGACTGGTGCGAAAGGCATCCTGATCCGCTTGATTGGTGGCGAGAATTATTGGCCCTACGGGATCATGCAGGTGCAGGATTTCGCCCGGCGCAATGGCATCGCGCTTGCGGTTCTGCCTGCCGATGGCCGAGAAGACCCGGCTCTGGATGCGCACTCTACGCTACCGACATCGACCCTGCGGCGCTTGTCGCATCTGTGTGATGCCGGGGGTGCTGTGGCAGCCGAAGCAGCGCTTGCGCAACTCGCTCTTGCGGCAGGGCTTTACGCCGGGCCGGTGCTGGGGGCCAAGACCATCCCGGACTGTGGTTTTTTCGATCCGAAAAACGGCGTCATCCCGTTTGCCGATGCCGGACCTGACACCATCGCGGTCACTTTTTATCGCAGTTATCTGACTGCGGCAGATACCGCCCCCGTCGATGCGTTGATCCATGCGCTCAGAGATCGCGGCTTCAATGTGGTGGGTCTCTTTGTACCGTCGCTCAAGGCCGGTGCTGCCAAAGCATTTCTGAGCGATGCGCTGGCGCAGCTTGCCCCGCTTGCGATTGTCAACGCGACGGCTTTCTCGGGGCGCGGCGACAGTGGCAGCTCACCTCTTGATGCGCCGGGGTGCCCTGTCTTTCAGGTAGCACTTTCCACGGCGCGCCAGAAGGAATGGGCGGATGCAGAGCGCGGATTATCGCCAGCCGATTTGGCGATGCACGTGGTGTTGCCCGAGGTTGACGGTCGGATATTCGCCGGGGTTGTCAGCTTCAAGGCTCCGCAAAAGAAAGACCCCCATTTGCAGTTTTCGCGCTTCGCCCATCGGGCGGACGCAGTTCGTATCGATGCCGTGGCAGATCGGGTTGCGCGCTGGCACAGGCTTGCAAAAACACCCACGACCGACCGGCAACTGGCGTTGGTGCTGTCAACTTATCCGGGACGCGACGATCAGATCGCCCATGCGGTGGGCCTCGATGCTCTGGCATCGGTTGAGGATATTTTGATGGCTTTGGCTGGAGCCGGATATGCCGTGCAGCCTCAGATTGGCTTTGGCAAAACACTGACCCAGCAGTCAATCGAATGGCCCCTGGAAGACTATCAAGCCGCGCTGGCGGCTCTCCCGGATCAGATGCAGAAAGATCTGGCAGTGGCTTGGGGCGCAGCCGAAACTGACCCAATGCAACGCGATGGTGCCTTTCATTTCCCAGCACTTCAATGCGGCAACGCGCTGGTGGCACTACAACCCGAACGGGGTGCCATAGCCGAACGCGACGCAGAATATCATGATTTGGCGCGTGTGCCGCGCCACGGCTACGTCGCCTTTTATCTTTGGCTCCGCGCGCAGGGATTACATGCGCTGGTACATATTGGCGCACATGGCACGCTGGAATGGCTGCCCGGAAAGTCGGTCGCGCTCTCTGACCAGTGTTGGCCCGAAGTGCTGATCCGCGATCTGCCGGTGATCTATCCCTTCATTGTCAACGACCCGGGCGAGGCCGCGCAGGCTAAACGGCGCATCGCGGCAGTAACACTTGGCCACCTGCCGCCGCCGCTCGCTGACAGCGGAGTTCCGGACGGGCTTTTGCGCCTCGAAAGGCTGCTGGATGAATACTCGACAGCCGATGGGCTTGATCCGGCGCGGCGAGACAGATTGATCGAAACGATCCGATCAGAAGCGCAGGCGGCTGGTGTCGAAGATGATCTGGGCATGACCACCGATGCCTGTACAGCCGAAGCGCTCACCCGGATCGACCGGTTTGTCTGTGACATCAAGGAAAGCCAATACGGTGACGGATTGCATGTATTCGGCAAGGCTGAGGGTGAAATCGAGGGCTTGCTGACAGCACTGGACGGACAACGGGTTGCGGCAGGGCCTTCGGGTTCGCCCTATCGCGGACGTTCCGATGTCTTGCCTACGGGGCGCAACCTTTATTCGGTTGATCCGCGTGGCGTACCGTCACGGGCTGCACATGCACAGGGTGTGAAACTGGCCGAGGAGCTACTGCGCCGGCATCTTCAGGACAAGGGAGATTGGCCTAAAGGACTGGTCGTGGATCTTTGGGGGTCTGCAACCATGCGTACTGCAGGTGAAGAGGTGTCGATGGCGCTGCATCTGGCAGGGCTTGCGCCGAAATGGGATGATGGCAGTGATCGTGTCTCGGCGTTCGAGATCGTGCCGCTCGCTTTGCTGAACCGTCCGCGCATTGACGTGACTCTTCGTATTTCAGGTCTTTTCCGCGATGTTTTTCCCGGACTGCCACAGCTATTTGAAGCAGGCGCAGCGGCATTGGCGGCGCGCGAAGAAGCACCAGACATGAACCCCTATCTGACAAGGGTACCAAGGGTATTTGGCCCCAAGCCGGGGCTTTACGGGATGAATATGGAGGCTGCCCTGCAAGACTATTCTGAGGCCGGGCGCGACGCGGCTGGGCAAGCGTGGTTGAAGGGATCGGAATGGGCGATCAATGCGCAAGGTGTCGCCCGGCAGGACCGGGCAGCGCTCGAAGCGCGGCTGCGTAAAGCAGACGGGTTCGCGCATGTGCAGGACCTGGCTGAGACAGATATCTTGCTGGCGGTGGACTATGCCGGGCACGAGGGCGGGTTTGCCGCAGCGATGGCGCAACTGGGTGCCCCTGAACCGGCGCTTTACCATCTTGATCACACAAAGCAGGGCGCGCCGTGCGCAAGAACAGTCCCCGAAGAAATTGCGCGCGTGGTGCGCGCACGCGCGGCGAACCCGGGCTGGGCCAAAGGCATGATGCGACACGGATTTCGCGGCGCGGCAGAAATTACAGCAACGCTCGATAATCTTGCCGCCTTTGCGCATCTGACCCGAAACGTGCCAGCGCACTTGTTCGATCTCTATTTTGACGCAACACTTGGACGGACTGATCTGGTCGATTTCATGCAGCTTGAAAATCCGGCCGCGCTGGCTGAGATGCGCGCACGCTTCGCCGCATTGCGGGACGCCGGTCTATGGATCACGAGGCGCAACTCGATCACCGCCACGATGGATGCCGCAGAATGACCGGGCAACCGATCATCAAGGGCTGGTGCCCCGGCGCCCTGCGCCCGATGATGTCTGGTGATGGTCTTGTGGTCCGGGTTCGCCCCATCGCTGGCCGACTCACTCAAGATCAGGCCCGCAGCATTGCGGCCCTTTCAGCGGCGCATGGAAATGGGCTCATCGATGTGTCCAGCCGCGCAAACATCCAATTGCGCGGCGTGACCGAGCAAACCCACGCGCCGCTGATTGAAGGGCTGCGGGCAGGGGGACTAATCGATGCTGATATTGCAGCCGAGAGCCGGCGCAATATCGTTGTGACTCCCTTCTATGACGAGGGCGATCAAACAGAAGCGCTGGCCATCGCACTCTCAGATGCTTTGGCGACTGCCACGACGCTCGACCTTCCGGGAAAGTTCGGATTTGCAGTTGATTGCGGGCGGGTTCCGGTCTTGACAGACGCGCCCGCAGACATCCGGTTTGAGCGCGATAACGGAGGCCAATTGCTTCTGCGTCCGGATGGATCGAACTTTGGAAGACCTGTAACGGCTGAAACCGCAGTGCCAGAAGCGTTTGATCTGGCGTCTTGGTTTATCGCGCAGCGGGGCGAAGCCCGCCGCATGCGGCACCTGACAAGCAGACAAGAATGCAGCCTGCCAAAATCCTTCGATACGCCATGTCAGCCCGGCATGGTTAGGGCGCGCCCTGGCGCAACAACGTCCGGCCTGCTGGTGGCGTTTGCCTTTGGCCAAATACGCTCGGAGACCCTGATGGCGTTGGCAGACATTGGGGCGTTGCGCTTCACGCCATGGCGGATGGTCATGATTGAGGAGGCATCCTCGGTGGCTGATCTGCCTGAGTTGATCACTGATGCAGATGATTCCCTGTTGCGGGTCGTTGCCTGCACCGGCGCGCCAGCATGTTCACAGGCTTTGGGTGAAACACGCGCCTTGGCGCGCAGCTTGGCGCCGCTGACCCAAGCGGATGAGACGCTGCATGTCTCTGGTTGCGCAAAAGGGTGCGCCCATCCAGGCGCCGCCGACCTGACCCTGACAGCAACAAACGCCGGGTATGATCTGATTCAGCATGGTCGCGCGGATGCTGACCCGGTAAGACCCGCGATGACACCGCACCAAATTCTCCAGTTTCTAACAAAGGCGCGTTGATGCCGCATAGCTATATCACGGACGGGGCAGAGATTTATCGCCAGTCCTTCGCCACCATCCGCGCAGAGGCGCTGCTGAGTGTCTTCACCCCGGAAGAAGAGATCGTTGCTGTGCGCATGATACATGCTGCCGGCATGGTAGGGCTTGAAGCGCATATCCGTTTCTCGCCCGGCATGGCGATTGCCGCACGCGCTGCGCTTGAACACGGCGCGCCGATCTTGTGTGACGCCTATATGGTCAGCGTAGGCATCACCCGGAAACGTCTGCCCCGTGAGAACGAAGTCATCTGCACTCTGCGCGATCCAAAGGTGCCACAACTGGCACAGGACATGGCTAATACACGGTCAGCCGCAGCACTGGAACTTTGGCGCCCCCATCTCGAAGGCGCAGTCGTTGCTATCGGGAACGCACCTACAGCTTTGTTTCACCTTCTGAATATGCTTGAAGACCCGTCTTGCCCGCGCCCGGCGGCTATCATCGGGTGCCCGGTTGGTTTCATTGGTGCCGCGGAATCCAAAGCGGCTCTGATGCAGGATTTGCCGGTACCTTCAATGGTGGTCGAAGGCCGATTGGGCGGTTCGGCGATTACCGTTGCCGCGATAAATGCCTTGGCCAGCAGGGTGGAATAATCAATGGGTAAGGTAATCTGCGCAGGCCTTGGACCCGGCGACGTCGAGATGATGACTGTTAAGTCGGATCGGGTGATCCGCGGCGCAAAGCATCTGGCGTATTTTAGGAAGAAAGGCCGCGCCGGTCAGGCGCGCACCATCGTCAAGGACATGCTGCGCGACGACGTGATCGAATACCCGATGGAATACCCGGTTACGACCGAATTACATTTTGGCAGTGACGAATATCGCGACCTTCTTATTGCCTTTTACGCCGATTGGGCGGCCAAGCTCCAAGCTTTGGCAAAAGATCACGACGTGGTGGTTCTGTGTGAGGGCGACCCGTTTTTTTATGGTTCGTTCATGCACCTACATATCCGGCTGCAGGGCAAGGTTGATGTCGAAGTATTGCCAGCCATTCCCGGTATGGTCGGTTGCTGGAATGCGCTGGATAATCCTTTCACGTGGGGCGATGACGTACTCACGGTCCTTATGGGGACATTGCCAGAGGACGATCTGATAGAGCACATGAAACGTGCGGATGCACTGGTGATCATGAAAACCGGGCGCAACTTGCCGCGGGTTAGACGCGCCTTGGCTACAGCAGGGCGGCTGGAGGAGGCATGGCTGATAGAAAAAGGCACGATGCCAGGGCAACGCGTCGCACGCCTCGCTGAAGTCGATGCCGAGGACTGCCCCTATTTCGCTATTGTGCTTGTCCATGGACAGGGGCGCCGACCAGCGGCGGTTGAATGAGCGGCTGGCTCGCAATCGCTGGCCTTGGGCCGGGGCGCGACACACTCGTCACGCCTGAAGTCACTGCAGTTATCGCAGAGGCCACAGATGTCATCGGCTATATCCCTTATGTTGCACGTATCGCACCCCGCGCTGGGCTGAAATTGCACCCAACCGATAACCGAGTTGAACTGGACCGCGCGCAACATGCGCTATCACTTGCAGCTGAAGGCGCGCGTGTTGTCGTCGTTTCGTCAGGCGATCCGGGGGTTTTTGCGATGGCGGCAGCGGTTTTCGAAGCGCTTGAAGATCGCCCCGACTGGCACCTGCTCGACATCACTGTCTTGCCCGGTATTACCGCCATGCTCGCCGCCGCTGCGGCGGCAGGTGCGCCATTGGGGCATGATTTTTGTGCGATCAATCTAAGTGACAATCTAAAGCCATGGGCCGCCATTGAACAACGGCTCCGCATGGCGGCGCGCGCCGATTTTGCTATGGCATTTTACAATCCACGTTCGAAATCCAGACCACATCAGTTTGCCGAAGCACTGGATATTCTGCGGGCCGAGTGCGGCCCCGAGCGGCTCATTACGTTTGCGCGGTCTGTTAGCACGTCTGATCAGACACTGAATACAGTTACGCTGGCAGGGGCCACGCCCGACATGGCGGATATGCGAACGGTCGTTCTGGTCGGAAGCGCGGCAACACGGCGCGTCGGGCGCTATGTCTACACACCGCGCAGCGCAGTATGACCAAGCCACGCCATCACCTGAGCTACGCTGTCGGCCACGGGACCTTTTGGAAGCGTCGGGCGCTCAGCCATGATGACGGGCAGCCCAAGCGCGCGCGCCGCATCAAGTTTCGCGCGTGCCGCCAAACCGCCTGCGTTTTTGGCCACGATATGGGTGATCCGGTGTTCTCGGAGCAGGGCAATATCTCCCTCCGCAGTGAACGGCCCTCGTGCCACCAACACAGAGGTGTTTGGCAGCGGCAAAGGGGCATCAGGCTGGTCGACCAAGCGCAGCAGATAATGGTGCTGCGGTTTGACAGCAAAAAGATGGAGTTGCTGCTTTCCGATCGCCAGAAATACCCGTGCTGGAAGGTTAGGCAGGGCGGCAGGGATATCGTCAACAGCCCCAAGCATTGTCCAGCTATCTCCGGTCTGCGGAGCCCATGCAAGGCGTTCAAGTCGGATCAGCGAAACACATGCTTGCGCCGCCGCCGCCGCCGCGTTCTCGCTCATACCAGTGGCAAAGGGATGTGTTGCATCAACGATATGCGTCACCTGCTCGGTTTGAAGATAGCGCACCAGCCCCGGCACACCGCCGAACCCGCCGACCCTTGTTGGCAACGGTTGCGCAACAGGCGACTGGGTCCGGCCTGCGTACGAATAGATTGCGTCTGCGCCCACAGCACTCAGCCTCTTGGCCAGGTCGTTGGCCTCTGTGGTCCCACCCAGCAAAAGGATGCGCGTCATGTCTGATCCTTGGCTGAGCATCATTGGTCTTAACGAAGATAGCGCGGCGAGTTTGTCACCCGCAAGTCACACAGCACTGGAAATGGCTGATGTGGTGTTTGGAGGACCGCGTCATCTCGCCTTGGCTGATGTCGGGTCGCGGGGGCGTCCTTGGCCCATTCCATTTTCGGTTGCGCCTGTTCTGGCGTGCAAAGGCCAGCGCGTCGCGGTGCTCGCTTCAGGTGATCCGTTCTGGTTCGGCGCGGGTGGCAGTCTGTCAGAACATCTCGATCCGGCAGAGTATCAAAGCTTTCCAGCGCCCTCCACATTCGCCCTTGCGGCGTCGCATTTGGGGTGGCGCTTGGAAGATGTCGCCTGCCTTGGGCTTCATGCTGCGCCTCTCGAAAGACTGCGCTATGTCTTGTCGCCAAAGGGCCGTATCATATGCCTTTTGCGGGACGGCAACGCGCCCAAAGAGTTGGCGGAATGGCTTTGCAAGCAAGAAGCCAACCAGACCGAAATGTGGATTATGGAAGCGCTGGGCGGCCCATCTCAGCGGGTGAGACAGACACAAGCTGGTGAATTTGATCTCTCAGATGTAGGCGCGCCTGTTGCTGTTGCGCTGAGTTTGCCGGTCGGTGTAGGCATGTCCCGGGCATCAGGATTGCCGGATTATCTTTTCTCCCATGACGGCCAGATCACAAAGCGGTCGGTGCGGGCATTAACCTTGTCTGCTCTCGCACCGCGCCCAAATGAAGTGCTTTGGGATATTGGGGCAGGCTCTGGCTCAATCTCAGTTGAATGGTGTCTTGCCGGGGGTCATGCAGTTGCATTTGAGCAAAAGTCCGAACGCGTTCAAAACATCACGCGGAATGCAGATGATTTCGGGATCGCACACCGCTTGTCGGTGGTTCAAGGCGATGCTGGTCGCGCTTTAAGTGAACAACCATTACCAGATGCAGTGTTTGTAGGCGGCGGCGGTTCAGCAACGCTATTTTCGCGGCTTTTTGATCTGTTGCCTCAGGGCACAAGGCTCATTGCGAACGGCGTCACCCTTGAGACAGAGGCGCTTCTGTCTCAGTTACATGCGCAGAAAGGTGGCGATCTATTGCGGATCGAATTGGCGCAGGCCAGACCGTTGGCCGGAATGCGCGGGTGGCAACCAGCCCGTCCGATCGTACAGTGGAACGCCAGGTTATGAGGGTTGCGGGCATTGGGTTTCGCAGTGCAGCTGACCTGCCATCACTTCAGAACGCCTTTGATCAGGCGTGTGCCGCTGCCGGTGTTCCTGCAGTTGATGCAGTGGTGACCGAGGCAGCAAAATCCCGCGCGCCCGTCTTTCGCGCATTCGCGCAGGCTTTGGGCGTGCCGGGGATGGGCATAACCTTGAGCGACCTGCAGAACATGATCACGCCAACGCAATCGGCCAAAGTTCGAGATCAGTTCGGAACCGGATCTCTTTGTGAGGCGGCGGCCCTTGCCGCTGCAGGGCCCGACGCAGTGCTGCTTGCGGCGCGTGTGATCTCGGGGGATGGTATGGCAACTGCGGCAATCGCTGTAAGTGAAGGAACAGACACGTGACGGTACATTTCATTGGTGCAGGGCCGGGCGCCCCGGACCTGATCACACTCCGGGGGCGGGACCTGATCGCGGCTTGCCCGGTTTGTCTTTATGCTGGGTCGTTGGTGCCAGAAGCGTTGTTGTCGCATTGCCCTGAAGGCGCGCGTATCGTCAACACCGCACGAATGTCACTTGACGAAATCATAACAGAAATATCGGCAGCTGACACGGCGGGTCATGATGTGGCGCGATTGCATTCAGGTGATCTGTCGGTCTGGTCCGCGATGGGAGAACAGCTCCGGCGTTTGAGAGAGGTTGGCATCGCCTATGACGTCACGCCGGGCGTGCCATCTTTCGCGGCGGCCGCAGCAGAACTATCAGCCGAACTGACCCTGCCGGGCGTCGCGCAGTCCGTCGTGCTAACCCGTACATCGGGGCGCGCTACAGCGATGCCTGAAAGCGAAGCGCTCGAGAATTTTGCCAGAACCGGTGCAACACTTGCGATACATCTCTCCGTGCATGTCCTCGACAAGGTAGTGACCGACCTGACAACTCATTATGGCGGCGATTGCCCAGTTGCCGTAGTTTGGCGTGCCAGCTGGCCTGATCAACGAATCGTCAAGGCAACACTGGAAACTCTGAAAACGGCCATAGGAGTTGAAATGGAACGGACGGCGCTGATTCTGGTGGGGCATGCACTCGGTGCCGAAGATTTTCGCGAGAGTAGGCTTTACGCCGGCGATTATGATCGCCGCTTTCGTCCCGTTGGCACGGCCCCGCGGTTCCCGGAGGCAACATGATCCCGCCCGGTTTGATGATATCCGCGCCTGCTTCTGGCACCGGAAAGACGTCCTTAATGTTGGGTCTGTTGGCTGCGCTGCGAATGCAAGGCGTCGAGGTGCAACCCTTCAAGAGTGGTCCAGACTATATCGACCCGGCATTTCACACAGCGGCATCTGGCCGCGCCTCGTTCAACCTTGATAGCTGGTCAATGACCAGCGCCATGTTGGACGGTCTGGTGGGAAATGCCGCAGGTGCCGACCTGATCCTAGCGGAGGGTTCCATGGGGCTTTTTGACGGTGTTGCGAACCCCGGCGCGTGCGGAAATGGTGCGAGCGCGGACATCGCGGCAATGATGGGCTGGCCTGTTGTGCTCGTCCTTGACGTGTCAGGTGCCGCGCAATCGGTTGCGGCGACCGCGCTCGGTTTTTCCAAGATGCGCCCGGATGTGTCGCTTGCCGGTGTTGTCTTGAACCGCGTTGCCTCCCCGCGCCACGAGACCCTCGTGCGCGTTGGCATGGAACAGGTGGGCGTGTCCGTGTTGGGCGCGCTGCCACGACGGACCGAGATTGAATTGCCAGAGCGCCACCTTGGATTGGTACAGGCAGGTGAGCAGGAAAACCTGCCGGAACTACTCGCCGATGCCGCCGCCTTTATTGGTGCCAATGTCGATCTGTCTGCTATTCGGAGCGCCGCAGCGGGTACGCTGAAGAAGGCAACACCGCCTACCAATATCATTCCCCCCGGCCAGCGGATCGCGCTTGCGCAGGATCAGGCATTTGCATTTGTCTACCCGCATCTCCTGGCAGGGTGGCGCGCGGCCGGTGCCGAAGTTGTGCCATTCTCTCCGCTCGCGGATGAAGCGCCGGACCCCGATGCCGATGTGTGCTGGCTGCCGGGAGGGTATCCAGAACTTCACGCGGGCAAGCTTGCGGCAGCGGCGCATTTTCAATCCGGACTGCGCGCCTTTGCGCAATCGCGTCCCGTGCATGGCGAATGTGGTGGGTACATGGCGATGGGCGCGGGCCTTGTTGACGCCGACGGGATCCGGCACCAGATGACTGGGCTGCTTGGTCTTGAGACATCATTTGCAAAGCGAAAGATGCATTTGGGGTATCGACAGGCAGACCTCAATAGCCCGATCCCGGGTCATGACGGCCGCAGCCGATTGCGCGGCCACGAGTTCCACTATGCCACGATCCTGGCCGAACCGGACGCACCACTGGCACAGATCAGCGACAGCAACGATGCAGCCGTTCCAGAAACCGGGTCCTTCAAAAAGTTCGAGAATGGTGGGCAGTCCACCGGTACATTCTTTCACATGATTGCCGAGGCGCAATGAGCGGATTTGTCTCTTTCGTGTCATCCGGGCCGGGTGACCCCGAGTTGCTGACGGTTAAGGCCGTCAAGCGATTGGAAAACGCTGAGGTTGTCCTGTTTGATGATCTGAGTTCCGGACCAATCCTGAGCCATGCCGGGGCCGAAGCTGATCTGATTGGCGTGGGAAAGCGTGCGGGACGGGCATCACCAAAGCAGGATCATGTAAGCAGGGTGCTGGTCGAATACGCGCAAGCTGGACTGCGCGTGGTGCGCCTTAAGTCTGGCGACAGCGGCATGTTCGGTCGCCTCGAGGAGGAGATACTGGCGCTGCAAGGAGCCGGTGTGCCGTTCGAGATTGTTCCCGGCGTTACCTCCGCCTCCGCTGCAGCGGCAGCCGCTGGCATTCCTTTGACGCGGCGGCTGACGGCGCGGCGGGTTCAGTTCATCACTGGGGCCGACGTGACCGGCGATCTGCCACCAGACGTCAACATGGCGGCACTCGCCGACCCGTTGGCGACGACTGTGGTTTATATGGGGAAACGCACGTTTCCGGGGCTGGCAGCGAAGCTGATCGATCATGGTCTGCCCGGTGACACGCCCGCGATGCTGGCCGAGGCGGTTTCGACCCCGGCCGAACGGGTGGAGCGGTTCACGCTCGCAACGCTTACCAAGCAACTTGAGACCACGAGCAGCAGCACGCCTGCTTTGATATTTTACGGCGCTTTGGCGGATTTCTCGCTGTGAAGATGTTTGTTTGTACGTCCTGCGATCAGGGTCAGTCTGGGTTTCTGGAGGTGGCGCAGACGCAGATGGAAGGTGTGAGTGTCGAAGGCATCGACTGCATGTCTGGATGCGCCCGAGAACAAACGGTTGCCTTCCGTGCACCGGGGAAGGTCGCGTATCTCTTTGGCGAGATAACAGCTGCTGATTTGCCGGAGTTGCGCAATTTTGCGCGGCTCTACGCGGCGTCTGAAGACGGCAGTTTTTCAGATGCGCGGGTTCTTGGGGCGCTGCGGACCAAGGCCATTGCGCGGATTCCGAACTGAAAATGGAACTGACGCTGATCGGGATTGGTTCTGGAAACCCTGAGCACCTCACGCTTCAGGCGATCCGCGCGATAAACGCTCAGGACCTGATCCTCATTCCGCGCAAAGGTGAGGGGAAGGCCGATCTGGCTGAGCTTCGCCGCGCGATTTGCGACGAAGTGCTGACCAATACAGACACGCAGATAGCAGAATTTGATTTGCCTGTGCGTGACGAATCGATTTTGGATTACCGGCAGCGGGTGGATCGCTGGCATAATGAGATTGCGGAGACTTGGCGCGCTGCCATGGCGCGCCATCACGGGGCAAGAAAGGTGGCGCTTCTGGTTTGGGGGGACCCCTCGCTTTATGACAGCACTTTGCGCATTGCCTCCCGCTTATGGCCCCAACCGGTCCTGAATGTGGTGCCCGGCCTGACTTCATTACAGGTACTGACCGCGGCGCATGCGATCCCCCTCAATGAAATTGGCGCGCCGTTTATTGTCACAACCGGGCGCAAATTGACAGAAGAAGGCTGGCCGCCGGGCGTTTCCACAGTGGTTGTGATGCTTGACGGGAACTGTGCCTTTCAGACGTTACCAGCCGACGGTCTGGAGATCTGGTGGGGTGCCTACGTAGGCATGCAAGAACAGATTATTCTGACAGGACCTGTTGCGGATATCGGCCCGAAGATCGTTTCCACCCGGGAGCAGGCGCGCGCCACGCACGGTTGGATCATGGACATCTATCTGCTTCGCAGGGTCTGAAGCGTGCAGACGCTTGTCACCCGGAATGCTTAGGTTTCGACAAGATCATAATGTTTAATGGTTCGAGATTCGACCAATTCCGCCTCAGCCGGGTCAATGTGAGGCGTGTCGTAATCCTCTCCGACAAAAGCTTTCAGTGCAGTGAGGTTTTCCCAAATCATGACAAAGCTGAATTCACGTGGTGTTTCATCGCGTGCGGCACCGGGCAACACGGAAACTATGCCGGGGGTGCTCCGCATCAGTGGGATCGCTGTGTCGTGAAAGAAACGCGCGAACGCGGCCTCTTTGCCCGGTCGCGTGACGACTTGGAAAATGCGAATGATCATGTGCTGACCTTTCAAACGTGTTGAGGGCGTCGATGAGACTGCCTGCAGAACCTTCTCCATAGCACAGATCCGCTCAGAAATCAGCTTTCGGGGTCAATCTTGCCGCGCATCGCTTTGACCTCTCCGCGAACTTTCTTTGCCTTTAACCTGCGCTTTTTTGACCCCAACGTCGGGCGTGTCGGTATCCGGCGC
>Ga0316197_10001085_pt1 | contig 19341 bp, 16 predicted proteins | sample OudBiesiAoxic_MG_FD_204939 | JGI IMG/M metagenome (GOLD analysis project Ga0316197, IMG submission 204939) | Coastal sediment microbial communities from Oude Bieten Haven, Netherlands - site A oxic | ecosystem: Environmental > Aquatic > Marine > Coastal > Sediment | place: Netherlands... | reverse complement strand
TGCTGATCGTCGGGATCGGCTTGGCGCTGCTGGCCCTCGTGGAGCTGGAAAAGGTCATTTTCGCGTTCTTTGGCGGACGCGGTGGCGCGAGGCATAGCGCGCGCGCGCCCGTCGCGCAGGACGGAGGTTGCGCCTGATACGAAAAAGGACGGGAGCCAAGCCCCCGCCCTTGTTATCTCTGACGTGTCTTTCTGCGCCGAACCTATGCGGCTTTCTTCTCGATGTCGGCGCTCCACTCGCCAAGGGTCGCAAGGCCATTCATCTCGGCGCGGTGAGAGAACGCGGCCTGTGCTGCCGGCACGTTCTCCGTCTTACCCGACCAGGCGACCTGCGGGGCATGCTGCAGCGCGCGGCCGTAGGAGAAGGTGAGATGCCAGGGGAAGCCGCCAATGCGGTTCATGGCGTCCAGGCGCGCAGTCGCCTCCACATCGTCCTGCCCGCCCGACAGGAAGGCGATGCCCGGCACCGCGGAGGGCACGCAGTCCTTCAACACACGGATGGTCCTCTCGGCGATTTCTGCGTCGGAAACCTGCGTTGCGCACTTCTTTCCCGGCAGCGTCATGTTGGGCTTGAGCACCATGCCTTCGAGCTGCACCTTCGCGTAGTAAAGCTCCATGAACACGGTCTTCAGCGTCCACATGGTGACCGCCTCGCAGCGTTCAATTGTGTGGTCGCCATCCATCAGGACTTCCGGCTCGACGATCGGTACGAGCTGCTGCTCCTGGCACAGCGCGGCATAGCGAGCCAGCGCGTGGGCGTTGGAATTGATCGCATCTTGGCTCGGAATACCGTTTCCGATATCCATCACGGCGCGCCATTTGCAAAACTTGGCGCCAAGCTCGCGGTACCCGATCAGACGGTCGCGCAAACCGTCGAGGCCTTCGGTGATGGTCTCGCCGGGGCAGAAAGCCAGAGGCTTTGCACCCGCATCGACCTTGATACCGGGAATGGCGCCGGCCGCGTCGATGACCTTGACCAGCGGCGTCCCATCGGCGGCCTTTTGCCGGATGGTCTCATCGAACAGGATGACGCCTGAAATCCGATCCTTCATCGTCGGCTCGGTCCGAAAGAGGAATTCGCGATAGTCGCGCCGATTTTCTTCCGTCGATTGAACGCCGATCGCGTCGAAGCGTTTCTTGATCGTCCCGCTCGACTCATCCGCTGCAAGAATTCCCTTGCCCGGCTGGGTCATGGCAGTGGCGACTTTGTGTAAGGCCGCGAGGTCCATCCGTCTCTTCCTCCCAAAATCTACTTCATCGCTATCAAGCGCTCTTATAGGCTAGGACGGCCGCGCTTTGCAGCCCGTAACTCGCCACCCCGGCGATTGATAGGCACGCCCCCTTAGCAGGCTTCTGGCAACCTCGCCATCTCGCGCGCCATTGCCGCCTCAAGGTCTCCCAATCAGCCCTCAGCGGCACCCCCACTTAAGCCCAGGTTCAGCGCTAGATCGCCCCGGTGTGGAACAAGGAGCTCGTTGGAATCATGCGATATTTCGCCTTGGCAGGCTTGATCTTGCTGTCGATACCGGCCCATGCGGCCAGCACCATACGCCTGCGGCGGCGTTCATAATCAGTCAGAAACGACTATCTTCCCGTCGTTTTCTGCGATAGAGCAGCCTCCGCAAGCGCGATCTGCGCTTTAACGCGCAAGAAGCTATCGGGCGTTACGGAGATCGAGTCGATGCCGTGCTCGACGAGAAATCGCGCGAATTCGGGGTGGTCGCTCGGGGCTTGACCGCAGATCCCGGTGTGGCTGCCAGTCTTTTTCGATGACGCCAAGAGCCGGGCTATGGTGTCTTTGACCGCTGGATGGCGCTCATTGAACAGGCCACTCAATCGTTCGCTGTCCCGGTCGATACCGAGCACGAGCTGCGTCAGGTCGTTAGAGCCAATAGAGAAACCATCGAAGCGCTGCGCGAATGCCTCGGCGACCACGACGTTTGAGGGAATTTCCGCCATCACATAGACCCTGAGCCCAGAGCGCCCGCGTCTTAGTCCGTGCTTCCCCATCTCCTCGATGACGCGATCAGCCTCCTCGGGCGTGCGGCAGAACGGAATCATCATGATGATATTGGAAAGGCCGATCTCTTCGCGCGCACGGGCGATGGCACGGCATTCCAGTCCAAAGCCATCACGATACCCGGGATGATAGTAGCGACTCGCGCCCCGCCAGCCGATCATGGGGTTTTCCTCCTTGGGCTCGAAGGCGGCACCGCCGAGTAGCTTGGCGTACTCGTTCGTCTTGAAGTCGCTCATCCGGACTACAACCGGATCGGGGTAGTAGGCTGCGGCTATACGCGCGATCCCACGCGAAAGTTTGTCCACGAAGTATTCCGTCTTGGTGTCGTAGCCGGCCGTCAGGCGCTCGATCTCTGCGCGTGCTGCTTGGTCGGTGATATCATCGAAGCGGATCAAGGCCATGGGATGAACCTTGATGTGGTTCGAGATGATAAACTCCATACGTGCGAGGCCAACGCCATCGGCAGGTAAGCGCCACCAGCGAAACGCAGCTGAGGGGTTCGCGATGTTGAGCATCGCCCGAGTGCGCGTACTCGGGATTTTCGCGATGTCGATCTCGGTTACGTCGATGTCGGCGATGCCGTCATAGACTTGACCTTCATCACCTTCGGCGCAGGACACCGTGACGTCTTGGCCATCGGATAGCTTCTCGGTAGCGCCATTTGCGCCTACGATCGCGGGAAGGCCGAGTTCGCGGCTGACAATGGCGGCGTGGCTGGTTCGCCCACCATGATCAGTCACAATTGCAGAAGCGCGTTTCATGATTGGGACCCAGTCAGGATCGGTTATCTTTGTAACCAAGACCGCGCCCGGTTTGAATCGCTCGATCTCTTCGGGGCTATCGAGATGGCAGACCTTGCCAGTGCCGATCGCATCGCCAACGGCCAGCCCCGAAACAAGGCGATTCCCCTTTTCTTTCAGCTTGAAGGTCTTGAGCGCTCCGGCCTCACGTCGGGACTGCACGGTCTCGGGACGTGCTTGCACGATGTAAAAGCTGCCAGTCTCCCCGTCCTTGGCCCACTCCATATCCATGGGGCGCCCGTAGTGCTGCTCGATCAGCACGGCCCAACGAGCGAGCGTCAGCGCCTCCGCGTCCGTGAGCACGAAGCTACTGCGCTCGTCCTTGGTGGTGTCAGTAAGGACGGTCGCACCCTTTGCTCCATAGACCATCTTGCGGCGCTTGGCGCCGAGCGACTTCTCGATGATGGGCACGAGCGAAGGCTCGTCGAGCAAAGGTTTGAACACCTGGAGCTCGTCCGGGACGACCATGCCTTGCACCACCGTCTCGCCGAGGCCCCAGGCACCGGTTATGAGAACCGAACGGGGAAAGCCGGTTTCGGTATCGATAGAGAACATCACGCCGGAACACGCGAGATCGGAGCGCACCATGGTTTGCACCCCAACGGAGAGTGCGACACTCATGTGATCGAAGCCGTGGGTCTCGCGATACGCGATGGCCCGGTCAGTAAAGAGGGAAGCGAAGCACTTCTTGCACGCCTCGAACAGCGCTTGCTCGCCTTTGACATTGAGATAAGTCTCCAACTGGCCCGCGAAGCTAGCCTCGGGCAAGTCTTCGGCGGTGGCGCTGGACCGAACCGCTACCGAACTGGCGCCGTCCGCACTCATGTCGCGGTAGGCCTGGTAGATTGCATCCTTGAGGTCCGGCGGGAGTGGAGCTTCGAGAACGAGATCACGAATTGACCTGCCAACGTCGGCAAGGTTGCCAAGCTTTTTGTCGAGTATGGCGATAGCTTGCGCGATACGAGGCTGCAAGCTGTTGGATTCAATGAAATGCCAATAGGCGGCGGCAGTCGTCGCGAATCCCCTAGGCACGTTAATGCCCGCCTCTTCTAGCGTGCCGATCATCTCACCGAGCGAGGCGTTCTTGCCACCGACACACGCGACATCGCTGCCGCGAAGGACGGAGAGCGGAAGGACGAATTCGCGCCGATCGCTCATGTTACGACCTTTGGTCAAGAGTTCTCGCACCGGTCATCGTGACTCATCGCCCTAGTGAACAGAATTACCTTCTGGAATCGTGTTGCACGTTGATTCCTGTCAAGCATTCGCACCTCAACCCCGAAGAAGCCGCACAAACAACTAAACCGTCGGCCCCATGTCGGCGCATCGTTCGCTTGTGACACTTGGCGAACAGACGAGCATCGATGGCTGACGTTCCCGCCATTTTTAGAGGCAGACATTATGCCGGACTGCTTTATTTGTCCTCATCAAGGCCGGCGAGGAACTTTCCTGCTTCAACAGGAAAAGGGAACACAATTGTCGAGTTCTTTTCGCCGGCAATGACCCCAAGCGTGCCGAGATAGCGCAGTTGCATCGCTTCGGGGCATTTGGCAAGTATTTCTGCCGCGTCGAGTAGCTTCTGCGCCGCCTGGTACTCTCCCTCAGCATTGATAATTTTAGCGCGCCGTTCCCGTTCCGCTTCCGCTTGGCGAGCGATAGCACGAACCATGGTCTGGTCAATGTCGACGTGCTTAATCTCAACGTTAGCCACTTTGATGCCCCAGGCATCCGTCTGCGTGTCTAGAATCTCCTGGATGTCGTTATTGAGCTTGTCACGCTCCGAGAGCATCTCGTCGAGATCATGTTTGCCAAGAACCGAGCGCAGCGTCGTCTGCGCCAGCTGGCTTGTAGCCTGCAAAAAGTTCTCGACCTGGATAGTGGCGCGCTCTGGATCGATGACCCGAAAATAGATCACTGCATTGACTTGTACCGAGACATTATCACGGGAAATTACATCCTGAGTCGGGACATCGAGAACGCGCGTCCTTAAATCGACCCGCACCATTTGCTGAATGACTGGGATGATTATTATGAGCCCCGGCCCCTTCACGCCGGTGAACCGGCCTAGCGTGAAAATCACGCCGCGTTCATACTCGCGCAGGATCTTGATTGCCGCGCTGAGAAAGACCAGCACCAGAATGGCGATGACGGCGTAGAAGGACAGATCAATAAACATATCGGGATCCTTTAGCTTTTGCCCATGGCCGTTGGCTCAACCCTCAACACCAAGCCGTCAACGCCAGTCACACGTACCGGCTGACCCGTACTGAGAGGTGCTTCAGAGATTGCCTTCCAGCGTTCGCCGTGGGCGATGACATGGCCGCGATCGCCGTGCCAATCCGTGACCTCTCCGAGCGCGCCGCTCATCTGCTCAATGCCGGTCGCGACCCGTCGTCGATACGAGGAAATCGCGAGCCGCGTCACGGCGGCGGCTAAGACGAGGCTAGTCACTGCCATGGTGCCGATTAAGGCCCAAGAGACCTGATACTCTGGCACTTCTGTATCGATCACAATGGCGGCGCCGATCACGAAGGCTGCCGCCCCACCGATGCCAAGAGCACCGAATGATGGCGCGAAGGCCTCTGCCACCATTAGCCCGATGCCAAGCATTATGAGACCGATGCCCGCATAGTTTATTGGAAGTAGCGCAAGAGCGTAGAGGCCGAGAAGTAGGCAGATTGCTCCAACGATTCCTGGGATCAGCGCCCCCGGATTTATGAACTCAAAGATCAGCCCATAGACGCCGATAAGCATCAGTACCAGCGCCACGTTTGGATTGGTGATCGTGGATAGCAGACGCGTGCGCCAATCGGGTTCGATGTATTCAGTCGGCAGACCTTTCGTGTTCAAAGTCACTTCTTGCGTGTCGATTTTGACTCTGCGGCCATCTGTCTGTGCGAGAAGATTATCAATATTTGTGGCGACGATATCGACGACGCTGCTCTCAAGTGCATCGGTTGCCGACAGGCTCTCCGCTTGACGAACTGCCTTTTCAGCCCAGTCGGCATTGCGGCCTCTTAGCTCCGCAAGTGACCGAATATATGCGACCGCATCGTTGACCGCCTTTGCCTTCATGGGGTCAGATGTGCCCGCTGTGGAGTCTTGCTCTTTTTTGTCAACTCGCCTTTTTTCATCGCTGCCGTTCTTTGCATTATCCCCATCGCGATCGGCGAAAGGCAATCCACCGCCAATTGATACGGGCGTCGCAGCACCAAGGTTTGTTCCAGGTGTCATCGCTGCAATGTGACTTGCGTAGAGTATGTAGGTCCCAGCGCTCGCAGCTCGGGCCCCGCTTGGATGAACGTAAGCGACTACAGGAACTTTTGAGGAAAGGATGGCACGGTTGATGTCGCGCATTGAGGCGTCGAGACCGCCGGGTGTGTCAATTTCCAGGATGACTATAGGCGCTCTCCGCTGGGCAGCGGCTTCCAGACTGCGCGACACATAGTCAGCAGTGGCAGGGCCAATAGCACCGTCGATCTCTATAGAAACAGCAGCATTCCTGGTGACTTGGTCATCGGCTGCGTTGGCTCCCAATACAGCTAGGAGAACACTAAAGCCGAAGGCCAGAAAATACCTCGACGCTGATACTAGCATATTTTGCATAGGCCTAGCTCTGGGGCGCGGAACGAAAAGGGATTTCCAGCAATAGTACGCTGCCGGAGAGACCCAAGACCAAATCGAGTTTAGCGCGGCTTCACTATCAACTAGGAGGCAGGTTGCCTGCGCTTGGAACTTAGCCGATCCTAAACACGGGCCAAAAATGTTTCGTAAGGGCCAACGCCGCCCTGCCCCTCATTCGCGTTCCGGTCCCAGCTAATGGCCCGTAGCGATCATGTTGCTTGCTACGAGGTCGGCCTTGCGAGACAGACTGATTACCAAGTCTCTAAGCTACTCCAATCATAAGGCCTTGGACTTTGACGCAACTCAATGACAAATGGCGCGATGAGTATTTGTCTCCCCTACTCCAATTGTACACAGGAGCAACAGATGGCCGACAAATCATCAAAAGCTCCGGCAAAGCCGGAGGAAAGCCGTCATCACGTCAGTGCATGGGATCCGCTAGCGAGCCTAAGGCGTGAATTTGACCGACTATTCGATGATTTCAGTGCTGTTTCAGGACAGCGACCGGGCAGCGTCGTCAGTGCCGAACCCTTCTGGCGCGGCGAATTTGGCTTTGGACAGGCGCCCGCCGTCGACATCGTCGAGCACGACGAGAACTATCAAGTTACAGCTGAACTTCCTGGCATGGACGAGAAGGATATTGACGTAAAGTTCGCCGACGGCGTGCTTACCATCAAGGGCGAGAAGAGGGAGGAGTCCGAAGAGAAGCAGAAAGACTATTATCGTTCAGAGCGCCGCTTCGGTGCCTTTCAACGTTCGTTTCGCGTCCCCGATGGCGTCGAAGCCGATAAGATTGCCGCAAATGTCAAGGACGGCGTCCTAACGGTCCTTCTGCCCAAGTCGGACGACGCAAAGAAGCGCGAGAAGAAGATCCAGATCAAGAAAGGCTAAGGCCCAAGCTGGTGCCGAAGTAGAAGCCCCAGGAAATGGCATCTAGCGGACGTACCCTGTGTAAGCTTCCTGTCAGCTTCTGACCGAAAGCGGACTGTCTCAGCGAACCTTGTTGACCCTCATCAAGGCCAAATGCACAGCAAACTTGTATCAAGAGCCTTCCATGAAGAGAGCTCACTTAAAGCTCTGCGCCCCCAAAAGAGGTTGTTATGTCTATGCTCAAAGTTATTGAAGTCCTCGCCGAGTCCGATAAGAGCTGGGAGGATGCCGCGGAGTCCGCCGTCAGTACAGCTCAGGAGAGCGTACGCAACGTGCGTTCGATTTACATCAAGAACTTTGAAGCATCCGTCGAGAACGGCAAAATCAGCAAATACCGTATCAACGCCAAGATTTCGTTCGTGCTGGATTGAGCACGTCCGCGGCTCAGCGCACATCCTGTCAGTAGAGCAGCTCCATGCGATAGCCTGGGCTGCCCTAGCAGTCGTTACCCATCACTAGACCTTTTGCGCCACTCACATACATCACCGTGAACGTGGACATCACTTTCCGGATATGGCGCTAAGATCGCACGAAGGTGCCAGAATCTGAGCCTTTTTTGGCTTGAAAAACACGCCACGTCCTGAGCTTTTGATCCAAAGCAATTTCGATCACGCGCTGATTTCGTAAAGTCTCATTGTCAGAATTGTTGATCGATCTCTCGTTGGCTCGACAGTACGGTGTGCTCATCTCAATGACTTTCCACAAACGCATTCTGGAGTGGCAGGCTGATCATCCCAAAATCACTTGGATCGGTTGGGGCGTTGTTTGGGCGATCGTACTTGCACTTCTCTTGTGGGCTCGACCTTTGCAGTAGTCGGAGTTGACGACGAGAGGCGGTTCGGATGCGCCGAACCTGGAGATTACTTATAGCAGCAAGGGAGGACACTGATGAGCACTGGCCTCGATATCTTTGACAGAACCGTTCAAGAATCCAATCTCTGGCTCAAGGCTGTAATGGATCGGCTTGAGACCGCAGACCGCCATCGCGCTTATGTTTCCTTGCGCGCTGTTCTGCATGCTCTTCGTGACCGCATTGGTCCAGAGAGCGCGGCGCATCTCGGCGCGCAGCTTCCCATGCTGTTGCGCGGGCTCTACTATGAAGGCTGGGACCCGACGAACAAGCCGACCAAAGAGCGCCACCAAGAAGCATTTCTTGCGCGTATCGCGCAGGAATTGCCCCGGGCCACAGAGAGCGAAGTGGAACAAGGCGCTCTGGCGGTCCTCGATGTGTTGTCAAAACATGTCGACCGCGGCGCGGCCGTGAAGATCGCTACGATGTTTCCTCACGATTTGCGAAAGTTTTGGCCAAGCTTCATTCAAACCGCAGCTAAGAACCGCCAAGAGGGTACAGCTTAGCGTCGGCTTCCGATTTCGAACAGATTTTGACCGAGCGCCAGCTACTCAAGGAAACTCCCTACACTTACAGCGCTGCACTCGAGGGCCTCTACAGGGTCTAATTCGAGCAAAGACATCTTAGGGCGGACACGCCTTCTTTTGCTCTGAGCATTGGGAAGAAAGGTTGGAAGTTATACGCATCGAGAAACTCGGACCTAGTTGTCGTAAATGAGCAATTCTAGAGCTGAAACACCCAAGCACAATGCTCGGGGCGATATCTCTTATGCCGATGCCGAGATAGTCCATCCAGGTGAGCTGTGGAAGATTGAGACCGGCTCTGGTCCCTTCGTGGGTCTTGCCGTCCATGCTGGCCATGAGATGCGATTCGACCTACGATCAGCGCTCGCGATCGACGACCAAACTCGCTTGCGAGAAGAGGATCCGTATACTGAAAAAATTGCCGCGCTCTGTGGTACGCATATCCTAACTTTTCGGTCACGCTTTGAGGTTGATCTGAACCGCGACGCCAATGAAGCCATCTGCGTGCAGCCCGAAGATTGCTGGAACCTGCGCGTTTGGAAAGAGAATGACGGGCTAACCCAGACGATGTACCGCCGCTCGCTGGTGGAGCATGCGGCGTTCTATGAGATGCTACTTCCGCTTTTGAGAGAAATTGAGAAGCGAGAAGGCCGCTTTCTCGTCCTCGATTGCCATAGCTATAATCACCGACGCGCCGGTCCGGACCAACCACCGGCTGATCCAGAGCGCAACCCAGAAATTAATGTCGGCACCGGCAGCATGGAACGCGCTCATTGGGCGCCGCTCGTGGATCGATTTATGGGAAGCTTCCAAGAGGCGGATTATCTCGGGCGGCATCTCGACGTTCGCGAGAACGTGAACTTTCGTGGACGTTATCTCGCGCGTTTCATCCATACGCATTTTCCTCGTAGCGGCTGCTGCCTCGCTATTGAGGTAAAGAAGATTTTCATGGACGAATGGACCGGCACTTTGAACGTGGCGGCTTTCGACGCCCTGCTTAGAGCGTTTCAGGGGGCGCTTGACTGCATCGAGGAGGTTCCGTGGACCCGCTGAATATCGACTCGGATGTGCTCCTAGCAACTGACGAAATTGAGCAAATGGTCTTGACGCTTAAAACCGGTGAGCTTCTGCGTAAGAAGCTTCCTGGCGGCGGACGTATCCATATAGATCGTCCGCAACCTTTTCTTTGTGTTTATCGGCGTCCCGAAACCAGACCAGATAAGGGCACTGAGCAGCTCTTGTTGGGGCAAGCATCCTATATTTTGAGCAGCGGATCGGAGGAGTATCGACCTCTTCTGAAAGCGCTCATCACCAGGCTGTTAGATGTGATTGTGGAAGCTTATGGCGCCGCTCTTGTGCTCGAGCTTTGGTCTGCGCCAGACGAATTGCCCGTCACACCAGACGAAGCCCCTGCTCCCGCGCGGTTCGGCATAGTTGCAGCACGTCATGGTGTGCCGGAAGCAACAATCGAGTCTCTTGAACACTCTCTAATAGCGACAACACGCGATAGGGCACCCGAGATCAGGATTAATTATTCCTCGGGTGCAACATCTCCTGGGCTGCCACCATTACTCTCGCCCGAGGAGGAAAAGCAGCAGAACGCTTATTTGGTCGGCCTGGAAGTTCCTCCGATCTACCGCGATCCGGAAACCGAAAAGGTCATCCCTATCGAGCTGAGACGTTTCACGGGGCGGCTCGGGCGGGCTCTCAGACAGGCTTTCTTCACCTTTGTCCATGCTCGGGCGCGCTATAGGCCCGCGCACTACGAGGAGCTGGGACAAAGGGCCATGACCCGAGCCGTGTCCGTCGCCGATAAGGGTCTTGCCGAAGTTGGTGACTCGTTTGACCTGCTCCTTCACGCGACGCCGGTCAACACCGACGCTGCATATCAGCAATTTGTAGACGCCGGCTGCCAGGCCATTCCTGAGTTTCTTTATCGCCCACAGACGATCGATCCAGGAGCACTTAAACTTGCGCTCTACAAAGTTCCGATCGAGCGTATCGAAGACCCTGCGCTGTATCATCTATTTGCTGCCCAGCGCGACGAGTTTGATCGTATGATCACTATGATCGCCGACCGAGGCACACCACACTTCCTGCTTGAAAGTCAGCAGGTTTTCGGTCGTCCGGACGAGCGACTTCTTGCTTTAGCTCATCGGCTGCTCAAGACCCTACAGCCCGAAGCGCATGGCAATGGCGGTCGGATGGTTAGTGCCAAGTGCTTTGCTGGACTGGCCGAACGCGAACTCGCACACTATCGCCAGGACTGGCCCGAGCTTCCAGCGCGCGTTGAGCTCCGAAGTGACGTTCCCGGTTTGATGGTCTCGCGCGGCCATTTCCTTGTCGGCAATTCTGCAGAGGTTTCCGAGACTCGTGTCAGTGCAACACTCCACCATGAAATCGGAACACATATCCTCACCTACTATAACGGCCTGCAGCAACCGCTCTCCCAATTTCATACGGGAATGCCGGGTTATGAGCAGACGCAAGAGGGTATCGCCATTGTTTCAGAGTATCTTTCAGGCGGACTGACAAAACAGCGAATGCGTCTCCTAGCCGGACGCGTCATAGCCGTCGACAGTGTCGTCGAGGGTGCAGACTTTCTCGAAACTTTCCGACTACTTCAAGTCGCCCACGGGTTCGGCAGGCGAGCAGCTTTCATCATCGCGATGCGGGTGCACCGCGGTGGTGGACTGACCAAAGATGCAGTCTATCTGCGCGGCCTACTTGGTATTCTCGATCATCTGGCCAAGGGCCACAGCTTCGATGATCTGATGCTCGGAAAGGTCGCCCTTGACCATATCGAGATTGTCGCGGAATTGCGCTGGCGAGGTGTTATCTCGCCGGGCCCGCTTAAGCCGCGCTATCTGGAAGACCCCGAAGCACTCAAGCGTTTAACGGCGTTATGCAAAGGGGTGGACTTACTGGCACTCATCAATTGAGGTTCGCTATGAGGCTCGGCTTCGTCATCAACGATCTTGCAACCGAATTGACCGACTACACCACAACACATCTTGCGCTCGCAGCTCATCGCCGGGGCCACGAGGTCTGGTATGTCGAGGTCGGTCGGTTTGCATGGGCTCCAGACGGCCAGGTGCATGCTGATGCGCGCCTTCTTGCCTCTGAGCAATTCGCATCCGCAAGCGATCTGATGGCGTCATTGAGGTCTGCTGGCGGGGCCTGTCTCGACCTAACGATCGACAAACTTGACGCTCTGTTTCTGCGCAACGATCCTGCAGCTGACGCGTTAAGTCGTCCTTGGGCGCAGCTCGCTGGCGTAAACTTCGGGCGCCTTGCCGAACAAGCCGGCGTGGTTGTTGTTAACAGCCCGGAGGGCTTATATCACGCGGTCAATAAGCTCTATTTGCAGCTGTTTCCGGCAGAAATCCGGCCGCGCTGTCTCATAAGCCGCAACCCCGAAGCCGTAAGGCAATTTATGGATGAGGTTGGCGGCAACCTAGTAATTAAACCGCTCCGTGGTTCCGGCGGGCACAACGTGTTCCTTGTTCGTCGCGATGATCCCTACAATTTCAATCAGATGTTTGAGACCGTAAGTCGAGAGGGATATGTAATCGCGCAGGAGTTTCTTCCAGAGGCAGCTGATGGTGATACGCGGCTCTTTCTCCTCGAAGGCGAGTTGCTGGAAGTAAACGGAGCGGTGGCCGCAATCAAAAGAGTGCCGGCAAAAGGAGATTTGCGAAGCAACATGACAGCGGGTGGTCACGGCGAGCTCCCAGAGATTACCGGCACGATCCGCCGGATCGCCGAAACGGCGCGGCCACAGTTGAAGGCAGATGAGATGTTTTTGGTTGGTCTCGACCTCATCGACGGAAAAATGGTCGAGGTCAACGTCTTTAGTCCAGGTGGGCTCTGGACTGCAGGGCGCCTAGCAGGGGTTGATTTCATGACCCCTGTCATAGAGGCACTTGAGCGGAGAGTTGTGGCGCAACAAGCTTGACGGTCTTCGTTTCGGTTGCTGTTTCGGTGCCGTCAACATTCCGCTTCTCGCCGCGCTTTGCAATTCGCGTTCCACAGCTATGAAAGTCGATCAGAAGCAATTTCTTTGCGCCGTGCCCGATAACAATTTTATGGGCCAACGTCTGGCCGTCGATCAACATACGGCGCCAAGCCGAGATTAGCTTCTGACACTTGGCGGACATCGATGCAGGCCCGCTGCATGTCTCGTTTTGGGGAGAAGCGGGCAAACCCGACCTTGCCGCTGATCAAACGAGAACGGTTAGGTGCCAGGCGAAGAGCAGCATCATGGCCAGCAACATAACCAGAACAATCAGCATACCGGTTACCAAGGGCCACCGACCATAGGCTCTTCGTTGCATTGGAAGCCACAGAAAAACCAAGGCGATTGCCAACAATATTTGGAAAGGAACAATGCCAGCCACCCCGCTGACGCGATGAAGCAACAACGCTCCGATTACCATTACTATGAGACCGGCAAGCACCCAGTTCGTAATGCGTTTGCCGTCATCGAGGCTCGGCTTATCCTCAATGGCAATCAGTGCCACAAGCCGCGATAGGGTCGGGCCGAAAGCGATTGCGAAGCCTGACGCCGTTAGCAGGATTCCCGCGATGTCGAGCCATGGCGGCTCGAAACCACCGAACAAGCCGAGCTTGAGAGCAAAGACCGCGAGCACAATTTCTCGCAAGGTCATAGCCGAGAAATTCTCAACCTTTCCAGCGCCTAAGACATACTCACCCGTTTGGCCTGTTGGCTCGAAGACAGCGATGTAGGCTGGGACGCCAGCAGGCAGCTCAACAGTTCTGGTGCCGCTCTTCCAGTAGCGCTCTATTGAGTAAGGTTCGAAGAAGACGGACCGAGGCGCGCTGTTGTACTCCGTAACGAAAATGGCACCATAGCCTTTGGGTAAAGGAACCGGGAGACCCTCTTGGGTTCGGACGCCGAGACCAAAAGCAATCAGTGCAACCATGGGCCGGAAATCTGAGAGCGAAGATCGCACCGGCACCAATGCATCGAAGGGCAGCTGGTCACTCTTGGAGGGCGTGAAACGGTATATATCCACCTCATCAGGCTGGCCGAGACGCCCATAGATTGCCGCTGAGGCAAGAGTCGGATCTACAATCGGAACTGCAAGTGCCAAATTGGCTTGAGCCGTCTGCTGCGGTTCGGGTGGTTCCAGAATTGGATTGTGAGCGAACGCGGGCGCAGAACTGCCCAAGACCAAAACGATGCACAGAATTGCAGCGCGGATCATCTGCTGTTTCCAAGTGTCTTTCTAATCGCAGAGAAATCTCATACCCATTAACCCATGCGTGGTGCGCATCCGCTAAGCCACATCAACGAGAAAACTCAGTTCCCAACTGAATGCTTTCTATTGGCATACAGCAGACCTCTATGTCGAGGTGGAGTATGTCTGCTTATGGGTGTTAATCGGACGTGCCCGCGTCCCGGCCCGAGGGCCGCTAATGACCCAAAGCAGACATATAGGCGCGCAATCAAGAGCTCCGACGCCAACATAAGGCCGGCGCTAAAGAAGATCGCAGGGAGCACGGCTTGGAAAAATGCGTCGACTTTCACTGCCCCGAACTCATCACCTCGGGATAGAGGAATTATGTCGCGGCGGCTTATGGCGCCGCGTCGTCCCTTTTATCAGCCCCGGCGGATGGCGGACTGGAAGTCTCTGCACCCTAAAAGCCCCTGCACCGCCCAGCCTATACGCTATTCATGCGCGAATGCTCAGTGTGAGCCATATGGCTTAAGATGCCTACAAAAAAGTGCTGGATGGCCGTTAGCATCATTTTACGTCGTAAACGCCGGCCCCCCTTTGATGCGTGTCAAAGCGATCATGGGTTGCTGCATACCTGATGCGGTTAGGCTGTTGGCATCTTGTCTGTCAGCAGCTTCGTGCTACAGACGCAAGGCACTTGAGGTTTGCGTTCGCGCGCATTCATTCGACTGGGTCAAAATATGGCGTGCAGCAACGGTCAGGAAATCCAAGCGGTGATCTTCGACTTGGATGGTGTTGTAACCTGCACCATGCGCGCTCATTTCGCTGCTTGGCGAGAAGTCTTCGACAGCTTTCTTCGCACAAACACACAATCAGAACAGACCTTCGTTCCCTTCAGTATTCACGACTACTTTACTCATGTCGACGGCGTCCCACGCCTCGAGGGCATACGGCGCTTTCTCAACTCACGTGACATCGTACTGCCTGAAGGGGCGCCGGACGATATGGATTCCAAAACCATGCATGGGCTCGCCAGTATCAAGAACAAGCGCTATCTCGCGTGGCTGGAGGCGAATGAAGTTCCAACCTACTCCGACGCGCTTAACTTGATCGGGTCGCTTAAGCGGCGGGGCATCAAGATTGGTATCTTCTCGTCTAGCCAAAACTGCAAACGTGCGCTCAAAAGTGCCGGTATTGTCGATTTGTTCGACGCCAAGGTGGATGGTATCGACGCGGCAAGGCTAGCGCTTCCGCCCAAGCCCGATCCTGCGGTGCTGCTAGAAACCGTTGCGCGGCTTGGCACCCAGCCGGCCAGAGCCATCGTCGTTGAAGATGCCGTTTCCGGTGTCGAGGCCGCCGCGCGGGGGGGCTTCAGGCATGTCGTCGGAATCGACCGAGAACCATCAAACGACGATAGCCACGCCCTCGCTTTACGCGCCGCCGGGGCCGATCTCGTCACCCGCGATCTAGCCGACGTGCTCACTCTCTGTCCCCTCGTTTCCTACGACGTTCGACAATGAAGAACGACTGGCTCCTATGTCACGAGGACTACGATGCGGACAACGAGGGCGTGCGTGAGGTGCTGTGTGCGCTTGGGAACGGCTATATCGTGTCACGCGCAGCCGCACCCAACGCTCGCGCCGACGACAAGCACTATCCGGGTACGTATTTGTCCGGTGGCTACAACCGCCTTGCGACGGATATTGCAGGCCAGCAGATCGAGAACGAAGATCTCGTAAATCTGCCGAACTGGCTGCCCCTCAACCTACAAATGGGCGGCAAAGACGGCTGGCTGCATCCGGACCGTACTCTGTTCCTCGACTATCGCCAGGTGCTCGATCTTCGGGGCGGCATCTTAACGCGAACGTTGCGCTTTCGGAACGATGCAGGCCAGGTGACCCGGTGGGAGGAAAAGCGGATCGTCTCGATGGACAATCAGCACGTCGCCGCGCTCTCCGTGACCGTGACACCGGAGAACTGGTCCGGGCCAATGACGCTGCGCCTCAGCATCGATGGCGGCGTGACCAATGCCGGCGTCCCGCGCTATCGCGCACTCAACGGCCAGCACTTGGAAACTCTCGATCGAGGTACCCTTGCAGGGTCTGTGTTATGGCTCCGCAGCCGGATGGTGCAGTCACGCCGGGAGATTGCACTGGCGACGCGCAACCTTGTCGAGATCGAAGGCGACGCAATCACGCCAACGGAGGTTGAGAGCAGTACCGACGAGGTTTGCGCGGTTTACCAGCTTCAAGCGCGCGAGGGGCGCCCAATCCATGTCGAGAAGATCGCCGCCTACTTCAATTCCAAGGATCACGCCATCACGGAGCCACTGGCGGAAGCGGTGACGCTCGTTCGAAGCGCCGATCGGATGGCCGACCTTCTGCATGCGCACAGCCGCGCTTGGCGGCAGCTCTGGGAACAGTGCGATATCCAGATCAACACTGGGAACGGGGCAGCGCAATTGCGGCTAAGGCTGCACGTCTTTCACTTGCTCCAGACCGTGCAACATTCCGTCGATACCGATGTCGGTGTACCGCCACGCGGGTGGCATGGAGAGTCCTATCGCGGCCATATCATGTGGGACGAGCTCTTCATTTTTCCGTTCATCAATTTGCGCATGCCCAGCCTGACGCGCGCGTTACTCCTCTATCGCTACCGACGGCTTGGCGAGGCGCGCAGCGCGGCGCGGGAAGCCGGCCTCGAAGGAGCGATGTTCCCCTGGCAAAGTGGATCGAATGGCCGCGAGGAAAGTCAGCAGATCCATCTCAACCCGATGTCGGGACGATGGATCGCCGATGTCTCCAGGCGGCAGCGGCATATCGGAGCCGCCATTTGCTACAATGTCTGGCAGTACTACGAAGCCACCGGCGACGCCAACTTCCTAGTCGACTACGGGGCAGAACTCTTTTTTGAGATTGCCCGGTTTTGGTCGAGCCTCGCAAGACGCCGGAAAGATGGCCGCTATGAAATCGCCGGCGTGATGGGACCAGATGAGTTTCACACGGCCTATCCGGCGGACAATCCTTCAGCACCTGCCGGTATCAACAACAACGCGTATACGAACGTAATGGTCTCCTGGCTTATGGCACGCGCGTTTGACGTGCTCGACCGGATCCCCAGCGCCAAGCGACGACGGCTTTGCGAGCGCCTCGGTCTGAAGGATGAAGACTTCGACCTTTGGCGGGACATTGGCTGCAACCTTGTAATCCCAATGCACGACGACGGCATCATTAGCCAATTTGAAGGCTATGCCGATCTCGAGGAGTTTGACTGGGATGGCTATCGCAAACGATACGGCAGCCTTCAGCGGCTTGATCGTATCCTCGAGAAAGAAGGGGAGGATCTTAACCGGTTTAAGATATCGAAGCAGGCGGACGTGCTGATGCTATTCTATCTTTTCAGCCGCGAGGAGATTGAAGAAACCTTTGATCGCTTGGGCTATACGTTCACGCCGGATCTGATTCCTAAGAACATTCACTATTACATTGAACGCACATCCCACGGCTCAAGCCTGAGCTGGATGACCCACGCCTGGGTTCTAGCGCGCGCCGACCGCGAAAGATCTTGGCAGCTTGCTCTGAGAGCACTCGCCAATGACGTGGACAACCTTCAGCATGGCACCGTGAGTGAGGGCATCCATCTTGGCGCCATGGCGGGAACCGTGGATCTCATGCAGCGCTGTTACACAGGCATCGAGATGCGCGATGGAGTCTTAAGGTTCAATCCGCGCTTGCCGGACGAGGTTGATGAGATGCAGGCGACGCTGCAATACCGCCGTCACACACTCGACGTCGAGGTGAGCAAGGCTCGCCTGAAAGTCTCGAGCCGGGCTGGAGTGGCGGCGCCGATTCGCGTCGCTTACCGCGAACACAGCTCCGAGCTCGATCCCGGGCAATCCTTGGTCTTCAATCTGTCGCAGAACCTCGCTGCGGACTCTTGAGAGCACCGCTGAGAACGAGCATGTCGAGAGCGTGACGGCCACTGAAGGCCGGCACTGGAAATCACCTCTGCCGCCTGTGATGGCGCGATTGGCACCAAGATCAACCGCATCATACCGAGCCGTAAACAGATCGGTGTGAGTTAATCATATCAATTAGCACCCCTGATCATTCGGCTCAGATGTCAGTATGTCGCTGTAATGGCACCGCATGAACGCGTCCGGGCACTCAAGATGCGCCGCAGCGTACCTTCCCTTGAACGCGTCAAGAGAGTTGTAGCCCCGGCTCTCCATCCATTTGCGAAGACCGTCAACTATTCGGCCAAGATTCTGTGGCCCCTCCTTTAGCAAGGATGACGTCGTCGCAACGGCATCTGCTCCGACGATGAGATATTTCACCGCCTCCTTGTAGGTCCATACGCCGGAGGTCGCAGCCAACGACGCCTGAAGCCGACCCGATAGGAGAGATATCCACATCAATGGCAATTGAATGTCACAGGGCGTGCTCAATCGGAACTCTGGCTTCATGAGCATCGAGTCCAAATCGATGTCGCCTTCGTAGAACCGGTTGAACAGGACCAAACCGGCGGCGCCAGCCTCCACGAGTTTCTTCGCCATGTTGCCCGGCGCGCTGAAGTATGGACTGAGTTTGACGGCGATCGGCACCTCCACCTTCTCCTTCACCGCGCGGAGAATATTGACATAGCTTTGCTCGACGGTAAGTCCGCTCTCATTGATGTCGGAGGGCACTCGATACAGGTCAAGCTCGATCGCGCTCGCGCCGGCATCTTGAAGTCGCGTCGCAAAGTCTACCCAACCGCCCTGCGTTGCGCCGTTCAGACTTGCAATAATAGGGACATCACCTTGCTTCGAAGCCAGTCGGAGAGTTTCCAGCCGCTCGTCAAGCACGGCATGATCTGCCGCAATGTCTTCTTCGAAAACCGACGCCACGACGATCGCGGCAGCTTCCGCGTCCAAGAGCTTGCGTATTCCATCAATGTCCCGGGTCAGCGGCGATGCCGAGGCCACGATAGGATGTTTCAATTCCAGTCCGAGATAGCGTGTGCTTAAGTCCATGAAGAGGCTCCAATAGACACGGATGCTTCTTTCTCCGCATGCCAGGAAGATAGCCGCATCGACTGAGGAACATTATCAGAAAAATGCGAAGTTCCTGACCGATTCCTCTGCTATGGGTGCTTGACCGAACTCGACGGCGGGAGAACCCGCAATCAACGATAGGCACCCGAAGCGTTTGAACATCACCGGCGCGATGACGGCCGGCACAATCGTGATCACGTTGATTTGGATGTTCATTGAGGGCCGGGCTGCGATAGAAAAGCTCCAAGAGAACTTCGGCGAATGGGTTCTAGCAGGCTAGTGGAGCATAACCTCCCCTTTGGTATCGCTTGTCGTTCCTCGTCGCTTGCTAATGAGACAAGAGCGGAGAGCTTTG
>Ga0316197_10001084_pt1 | contig 19346 bp, 13 predicted proteins | sample OudBiesiAoxic_MG_FD_204939 | JGI IMG/M metagenome (GOLD analysis project Ga0316197, IMG submission 204939) | Coastal sediment microbial communities from Oude Bieten Haven, Netherlands - site A oxic | ecosystem: Environmental > Aquatic > Marine > Coastal > Sediment | place: Netherlands... | reverse complement strand
GACGAAATAACGAATTTCCTCACCCTTATATAACTTCAGGATCTCCCTTACAGTAAAGAAGTTACCCAGAGACTTCGACATCTTTTCATTATCGATGCGCACGAAACCATTGTGCATCCACAGGTTGACGAAGGTCTCGCCCGTCGCCGCCTCTGACTGTGCGATCTCATTTTCATGATGCGGAAATTGCAGGTCCTGACCTCCGCCATGGATATCAAAGTGATTCCCCAGGCAACAGGTCGACATCGCAGAGCACTCGATATGCCAGCCGGGCCTGCCCTTACCCCATGGTGAGTCCCAGAAAGGTTCACCCGGTTTTGCCGCTTTCCATAACACGAAGTCCAGCGGGTCATCCTTACGCTCGTCGACAGCAACACGTTCTCCGGCACGCAGGTCTTCCAGCTTCTTGCCAGATAATTTGCCATAGCTTTCAAAAGTACTGACATCATAATAGACATCACCTGGAGCATCATCTTCTGCTTTTGCCGTATAAGCATGGCCCTTATCGATCAGGGTCTGCACCATGTTGATGATATCCTGCATGGACGTAGTCGCACGCGGTTCTTCATCGGGAGGTAGAACACCCAGCTCTGCTGCGTCTTCATGCATGGCCTGGATGAAGCGATCAGTCAAAGCAGCGAAATCCTCACCGTTCTCGTTCGCCCGTGCGATTATCTTGTCATCGATATCAGTAATGTTACGCACATAAGTTACATCGTAACCGCTGAACCGGAGGTAGCGTGTTACCGCATCAAATACCACGAGTACCCGGGCATGACCGAGATGACACAGGTCGTATACGGTCATACCGCAGACATACATCTTTACTTTTCCTGGCTCGATTGGCTGGAAAATCTCTTTCTTACGAGACTGACTGTTGTGTATCTTTAACATATGCTTATTGATTTAAAAAAAGATGTGGAATAATAACGGATAAGCAGCTGGAGCGCTAACCAAACAGCCGAAGTCGGGTAAACTACGACTTTTTTGAATACTACATAGAGTTTTAACATGGTAAAAGTATTATTCGTATGCATGGGCAATATCTGCCGCTCACCGACGGCGGAAGGCGTATTCCGTCATATGGTCGAGCAGATCGATACTGAGCAACAGATCGCTATTGATTCGGCTGGCACCCACGCTTATCACGTCGGCAACCCACCCGATCCGCGTGCGCAGGAAGCAGCACGTAAACGCAACATCGATCTGAGTAGCCAGCGTGCGAGACGTGTCAGCAGTGATGACTTTATTGAGTTTGATTATGTCATCGCAATGGATGAGAACAACAAGTACGATCTCTTATCCATCTGCCCTTCCGGCTATGAAGGCCGCGTTCACCTGTTTCTTGATTTTGCAGAGGTTAAAGAGTCAGAAGTACCAGACCCTTATTATGGACAGGGCCGCGGCTTTGAAATCGTTTTAGACCTGGTAGAAAATGCCTCTGAAGGATTACTGAAACATATCGGTGAGAATCATTGAGCTGTCGCTCATATCAAAACCACTACTGATTAAAGCGCCAGGTCATGTTCGATTTTATTGATGCATCATGAGCGCCTGCCACAGGTAAAACACGTTATTCAGCTATAACCATCGGCTAAATAACGCCCCCTGTAACTGGCAGCTTAAAACAACATCTAGTCATCAATCACTGATATCGCTGGCCTGTTCTCATTAGATGAAGGCTGTTTTTCAACATCTTTCTTTACAGGCTCAGTGGTTTTGTTTTGAGCTGGCTTTGGCTTCTTTTCAGCAGCCGCTTGCGCAGAATCATTCTTGGCTTCGGCTGGTTTATCTGCAGCAGGTCTGTCTGCGGCCGGTTTATCGGTAGCTGACTTAGTCTCGCTTGAGGTAGCCCGTGCAGAGGGTTTGGTCTCCTGTGCAGCAGTAGCCTGCCGAGCTTTCGCTGGCGCCGACTTTGTTTCTTTTGCCGGCTGCTGGCTCACAGGTGCAGATGCCTGGGTTGCAATTTGTTTATTTGCGTCATTACCCTGCACTTCAGTGGTATTCGATTCAGTATTTTTCGAACGATTACTCGGTCGACGACGGCGGTTGCGACTCGATTTCTTTGCCGGCTGAGCACTAGTCTGCGCTGAATCTTTTGACTGTTCGCTGGCATCTTTTGACTGCCTGGCTGCAGCTGGTTTTTTCGCAGCCTGTTTACCTGTCTGTTTTTTAGGCTGACTGGAAGCCCCCTGCCCTGAACTACGATTCGCATCCGGCTTACGGTTGCGGGTACGACCGCGCCCACGATTGCTACGGCTTCGGTTTTGACCGCCGCTAGTTCGCTGATTTCGATTTTGACCAGGTCTCGCCTGACTCTGAACGGCCTTCGGTTCTTCTTTTTCCTCTTTGTCTCCACTGAAGATCGAAACGATTTTGCCTAATAATCCCGTACTGACGGGTTTGGTTTCGGCGACGGGTGCCGGCGCAGTGGCCGCAGGACGCTGTCCAGGTGAAATCGAAGAAACCGCGGCTTTTTCAAGCTGTATCGGTTTTTCCTGGGTGACTTCAACACTATACTGATCATCTTTTTCAGCGCGCTGGTAGCTTGCGGTGTCATCATTTTCGTCGTGATCACTCTTGCGTACACGCTCTACTTTATACTGCGGTGTTTCAAGCGTTGGATTAGCCACGATAAGAACATGGACACCGGTCTGTTTTTCAGTATCGAGAATTACCTGTCGTTTCTCATTGAGGATATAGGTAGCCACATCGACAGGCACCTGAATATCGACACGAGCAGTGCCCGCTTTCAGCGCCTCTTCTTCGATGATACGAACCAGTGATAAAGACAATGACTCTACCGTGCGGATGGTGCCCTGACCTGTACATCGAGGACAAACGATCTGCGTTGACTCACCCAGAGACGGTTTCAGTCGTTGGCGTGACATCTCCAGCAGACCAAAACGCGAGATACGGCCTATCTGGACACGCGCCCGATCCACCTGAACTGCCGCATTCAGCCTGTTTTCAACCGCGCGCTGGTTTTTATTATTCATCATATCGATGAAATCGATCACCACCAGTCCGCCCAGGTCACGAAGGCGTAATTGCCTGGCGATCTCATCAGCCGCTTCGAGATTGGTATTGGTCGCAGTCTCTTCGATATCCCCGCCCTTGGTCGCGCGTGCAGAGTTGATATCGATAGAGATCAGCGCCTCGGTATGATCGATGACGATGGCACCACCCGAAGGCAGAGTCACTTCACGGCGATAAGCCGATTCGATCTGGTTCTCGACCTGGAAGCGATTAAACAGTGGCACCGTATCTTCATACAGTTTGATCTTATTGACACTGTTGGGCATCACCTGACCGACAAAGTCCATCGCCTGGTCATAGACCTCTTTTGAGTCGATCAGCACCTCAGCGATATCACTCCTGAAATAATCCCGCAGCGCTCGTGTAGTCACATCGCTTTCCTGGTAGATCAGGAATGGTGACGGCCTCTCGGCAGCCGCTTTCTCAAATGCTGTCCACAGCTGTAGCAGGTAATCCAGGTCCCATTGCAGCTCTTCTGTATTGCGGCCAACACCGGCAGTACGTACGATCAATCCCATACCATTTGGCACTTCGAGTTGACTCAGCGCTTCGCGAATAAGATTGCGGTCCTCTCCTTCTATACGACGAGAAACCCCACCGGCACGAGGATTATTTGGCATTAAAACCAGGTAACGCCCGGCCAGGCTGATAAAGGTCGTCAGCGCAGCACCCTTGTTACCACGCTCTTCTTTTTCCACCTGGATGACAATTTCCTGGCCTTCTTTGATAGCTGTGCGGATATCAGGACGACCGGAAGATTTCTGTGCTTCCTCGGTGAAATACATGCGTGACACTTCCTTGAAAGGCAGGAAGCCATGGCGCTCAGCACCGTAATCAACAAAACAAGCCTCTAGACTAGGCTCGACGCGGGTGATTTTACCTTTGTAAACGTTGGATTTTTTCTGTTCTCGGGATGGGACTTCGACGTCCAGATCGTAAAGTTGCTGACCATCGACCATGGCCACACGTACTTCCTCTTTCTGGACTGCATTGATAAGTATTCTTTTCATGTGCAGTTAAACCTGTTATTGGTCCCGCTTTCATAGCAGCTTCAACATTTCGTGACAGGACGTCTTGTAACAAGCGACCTGTATACTGCAATGCGCAGAATATAACCAGTATCAGCCACATCATTAAGATAGGGGCGAACAATACTGACTCTGGCAGAGTAATGGTGTTAGAAGTATAGAAAATCGGGAAAATCATTAATCGTATATAGTTTTTTACTAGTTAGTCTGTATCTGCCATCTGCATTGAATGGGTACAAATAACAGTGACAGCAGATACATAAAATCAGTTGTTTTACCGTCAGCAGCCTTTTTTACTAAAGCACGCTTCTTCTAAGAAATGCTTTGAACTGGCTGGCATCATCGGTTTTTTGTAGCGAAAACGCCACCTTGACGACCTTTCGTCAAGCCTCTATTCCGTTAGTTTGCGCCTTTTATTTTTTGTTTCTGGCAAAATTCCTTGCTAATGCAACAGCTTATATAAATATCATCTTTGCTGGCATCTGACCCTGCAAGTCTGTCAAAATGCGAGGCTCCGGTCAACTATAATTAGTCATTCGTCAGAATCGCCGCATTCAGATACACAAAATCCGAGCCAGGCCACCCTGAAAATACATTATGGATATAAATAAAAAAGGCGTCAGCCAGGTCACGGTCAGTGACGCCCAGGCAGGACAGCGCATCGATAATTTTTTAGTGAAACACCTGAAAGGCGTACCTAAAAACCATATCTACCGTTTATTAAGAAGCGGCCAGGTCCGGGTTAACAGCGGCCGAAAGAAAGCACATTACAAGCTCCAGCCCGGCGATTTATTGAGATTGCCACCGGTTCGCATCAGCGAGAACCAGGCCAGCTCTGTTCCAGAGAGCGTCATAAAACTGCTGAAAGCGTCTGTGATCTTTGAAAATGACGACATCATTGCCATCAATAAACCCTCTGGCATAGCTGTGCACAAAGGCAGCGGCTTAAACTTTGGCGTGATCGAGGCATTCAGGCAGATCGATCCGGAACAGCCACTGGAACTGGTGCATCGCCTCGATCGAGAGACCAGCGGCTGTTTATTACTGGCAAAAAACCGGCAGATCCTGGCCCGGCTGCACGAGATGCTACGTCAGGAAAAAACGGTTCATATCGAAAAGACCTATATCGCATTACTCGATGGCCGCTGGTCAAACGGTAAAACAACGATCGACACCGGTATAAGCAAGGTTAAGCGCAGCGGCGAACACATGATGCAGGCTGATGATCTAGGTGATCGTGCTGTCAGCCACTTCGAACCGCTGGAAATATTTGACAAGGGTATGACCAGACCATGCAGCCTGATGAAAGTGACGATCGAGACCGGTCGCACACACCAGATACGTGTTCATGCCCAACATAGTGGCCACGCCATTATCGGTGACACCAAGTATGGCGACAAGGAGTCCAACAGATATTTCCGTGAGCTGGGATTAAAACGGCTGTTTCTTCATGCTCAGCAGTTGTATTTACCGCTAGCTGACCCTATTGAGATAAATGCGCCACTTTCGGATGAACTCGAAAGTTTTCTACAACACTTACGCCATCATACCCCGAAATAATGAATACAAAGAATCACTTCCCGCTTTTAGTCTTTGACTGGGACGGTACACTGGTCGACTCCATCGAACGCATCGTCACCAGTTTACAGTTCGCCAGCAAACAGGCTGCTGCTATCGATCTCGCTGAAAAGCAGGCAAGAGATGTTATCGGACTGGGACTGATGGAAGCGGTATCAAAACTTCATCCCGAGCTGGACTCTGTTCAGCATGCCGACAGGTTGAAAAAAATAGCCGACGCTTACCGACAGCATTATCTCTATGACAACACGGTACCCGCCCCCCTGTTTGATGGCGTCATTGAACTGCTCAGCGAGCTTCGTGATGGCGGTTATACACTGGCGATCTCGACCGGCAAGAGCCGTGCGGGCCTGGACCAGTCGATCAATGAACACGGAGTCGCCGATTATTTTGCGACCACACGCTGTGCGGGAGAGAGCCGCTCTAAACCGCACCCCGAAATGCTGCATGAGATCCTCGGTGAACTAAATTTCACCGCTTCACAGACACTGATGATTGGCGACAGCGAACATGATTTAAAAATGGCGAACAATGCCCACATGCAATCTATCGGTGTCACCCACGGTGTTCATGATGCGGCGACATTGAACCAGCATAACCCATTAACCTGTTTGGCAGATATCACAGATTTATATTCTTACTTAAGCCATAATCATGCAACATCATAGAAACTTTTTATTCTGAATGACATTCTTACCTAACTAAGAAGAAACCAACAATTAGGAAAATATTATGAATGACAATAACACTTCCTGGGAAAGAGAAGTCGTTACTGAACTGGCCGAGTCCAGTTTACGAGAGCAACGCCGATCAAGGCGTTGGGGCATATTTTTCAAATCACTGACCTTTGCATACATCGCAGCGATAATATTCATGTATGCCGACACTGATATGTCACACGTTAATCTCAATGAGAAACATACCGCGCTGGTAGAATTAAATGGGATCATATCTGATAAAGATGAAGCCAATGCCGACAGTGTCGTTACCGCACTGCGCGATGCTTTCGATAATGACAACAGCGCTGGCGTGATACTCAGGATTAACAGCCCCGGCGGCTCTCCCGTGCAATCAGGTTACATCTATGATGAGATGCGTCGACTACGACAGAAACATCCCGACACGCCTCTGTATGCAGTAGTGACAGATGTATGTGCTTCAGGCGGTTACTATATCGCTTCAGCGGCTGACAAGATCTATGCAGACAAGGCCAGTATCGTCGGTTCTATCGGGGTACGCATGGATAACTTTGGTTTCGTAGAAGCTATCGATAAACTTGGCGTCGAACGCCGTACGCTAACCGCCGGAGAAAACAAGGCTTTGCTTGACCCGTTCCTGCCGGAAAATGAAAAAGCAAAAGCCCACATGCAGACCATGCTAGACGAGATACACCAGCAATTTATCGACTCGGTGAAAAAAGGCCGTGGTGATCGTCTGGACACTAGTGTAGAAGGCATTTTCTCAGGGCTGATCTGGACCGGTGAAGCTGCTGTAAATATCGGTCTGGTCGATGCGCTTGGCAGTTCCAGTCATGTGGCACGTGAAGTTATCGGTGAAGAGACCATCGTCAACTATACCGTCAAGCAGGATATTTTCGAACGATTCGCCGAGCGCCTGGGTTCATCAGTAGCACAGGTCATCAGCACTCAATGGCTCAACCCCTCGCTACGATAGAGCGCATCTTTAAGACTGATCCATCTGAAATGAGACCAGGTGGATCAGTAACAACTATGTCGATCAGTTAGACAATAAACACTTAATCGTTACATTTTCGTAATCATCTGCGAATCAAAGTCCAAACTTCCACATTATAGCCATCTGAGAGGGATCGATTACACCATCCCCGTGCTGTCTTACTCCTCTGAACAGCTTGTTTTTGCTGTTATTTTTGCCTGTATTTACAAGTATTATGATTTTTATGTCTAAAATCATCGTATCTATGGTTTAAGAAATTAAATCTATAAAATAAGAATAATAAACCACGAGTAGATGGCAGGACGTTTTTTACTTTTGGTGGATAAAATAAGAATAAGGCCAAAGGGGCACAACCATGAAAAATGGAGTTTTAAAAAGCGACTGGTTTACCGGTCTCGTTATTATTTTAATCTTCCTGATTTTTGCCGGCTCCGATTTTATCGCCAGCATCGAACGTAGTGCTTATGATTTTGGCGTGCGCTCATCATCACGCATCCCAAGCGATAAGATAGCCATCATCGCCATCGATGACCAGAGTATCGATAATATCGGCCGCTGGCCCTGGCCTCGTGACATCCACGCAGCAATGCATGACATCCTTGCCAAAGGCGGCGCAAAAGCCGTAGGCCAGACGGTTTTCTTTTCTGAACCTCAGCTCGACCCGGGCCTGCAGTTTATCCGGGAACTGAAACAGGCTTTCGAAGAAAGCAGTATTTCAGCGGTTCCGATGTATGTTGAAGAACTGGCACTCACCATCGAAGGCAGCCGCGCACTGCTAAAAAACAAGCGTGACGCCAATGGCCGCACAGCCGTTCAAAAAATTTCGAAAGCACTCGAAGAATCACCGCTGAGAAACCAGGTAGCCGAAGAACTCACCGCCTATATGGAGTACATCAACACAGCAGAAGTCGTGCTGGACACTGACAACACCCTGGCACAGAGCATGAAGGAAGCCGGCAATGTGGTCTTTTATATGCCGGTTGTACAGGGCAAGCTAATCGGTCAGCCCGATGAATCACTGCCAGGTTACGTAGTAAAGAACCGGTTACCTGAAAACAACATCATCGACAGCGCGCTCACAAACCCTGATGGTTATACACCGTTACCGGTCATCGATGCTTATCCTCCTATCGCAATACTGGGTGAACAGAGTGATGCTATCGGCGCCTCTGTACCACTACCCGATGTCGATGGCGGCATCCGCACTGAACCACTGGTCATCGATTACTACGGTGAATTCTATCCATCGATGGCACTGATGCTCGCTGCTAAAAGCCTGAACCTCGGCATCGAAGACATCCAGATTACCGTTGGTAGCGATGTAAAGCTCGGCCGATTGAACATTAAGACCGATGGCTACTCTCTGATGAACACTTTCTTCTACCATGACGAAGACAATATTGCGGCTTTCCCGGTAGATTCTTTTTATGATGTTTTGAAGGGCAGGATACCCGCAGAAAAATACAAGGACAAGATCGTCTTGATAGGTGCCACTGCTCTCGGTGTCGGTGACACTTTCGTAACACCTATCAACCCGACCATGTCACCAGTAGTCACACTGGCTCACTCGGTTTCAAGCATCCTGAACGAAGATTTCTTCATCGAACCAGAGTGGGGGTTTTATGCTCGCATGGGTGCCTTACTGCTGGTTGCCTTATACATCATGTTAGTACTGCCCAGACTGGGCGCTGTCGTTGCTTTCGTAATCACCGGTATATTGCTGCTGGCTCTCTTCATCACGCACTACATCTTGATGACGACTCAGGGTATGTGGCTGCAGTTGATGATGCCTTCCCTGCTGCTCATCGGCGGGCATGTCCTGCTGACGACAAAACGTTTCTTCCTGTCAGAGAAAGGCAAGGCCCGCCTCGACATCGAATCCGCAGAGAGTAACCGTATGCTTGGCCTGTCGCTGCAGGGCCAGGGTCAGCTGGATATGGCATTCGAAAAATTCCGCAAGATGCCGCTTGATAAATCGGCGCTTGAAGTACTATACAACCTGGCTCTCGACTACGAACGTAAACGCCAGTTCAATAAAGCCAAGTCGGTCTATGACTACATGGCTGATTATGATGCCAAGTTCCGTGATATCAAGGACCGCTCTACTCGCGCGCAGTCGCTTGAGGAAACGGTCATCCTCGGTGGCGGTGGCAATGCATCGCCCGGCGGCACGCTAATGCTCGACGGCGGCGGCGTAGAGAAACCCATGCTGGGCCGTTACGAGATCGAACGAGAACTTGGTAAGGGCGCTATGGGTGCAGTCTACCTGGGCAGAGATCCAAAGATCTCGCGTACCGTTGCGATCAAGACCATGGCGCTGTCTCAGGAGTTTGAAGATGACGAACTAGAAGAAGTCAAAGAACGTTTCTTCCGTGAAGCAGAAACGGCCGGCCGCCTCACCCATCCGAACATCGTCACTATCTATGATGCTGGCGACGAACACGACCTGGCATACATCGCCATGGAGTATCTCAAAGGCGACGACCTGAGTAAATATGTTAAAAAAGATTCACTGCTTCCGTTAAAACAGGTGCTTTCTTTGATCCAGCGATCTGCTGACGGCCTCGATTACGCGCATCAGTATAATGTCGTTCACCGTGATATCAAACCCGCGAACATCATGTGGGACCCGGACAGTGACATGATAAAGATCACCGATTTCGGCATCGCACGCATCACTGACTCGAGCAAAACAAAGACCGGTATGGTGCTGGGTACACCGTCATACATGTCACCGGAACAGCTGGCAGGTAAAAAGGTAACCGGTCAATCTGACATCTTCTCTCTCGGCGTCATGTTGTTCCAGATGGTCACAGGCAAGCTACCATTTACCGGTGATTCGATGGCATCACTGATGTACAAGATCGCCAATGAAGCGCACCCTGCCCCGGAATCCATTAATCCCGATGTGCCCCGTTGTGTCACCGTGATCATCAATCGCGCCATGGCTAAAGATGTCGAAAAACGCTACCAGCGCGGTAGCGAGATGGTGGCCGACATCCATAAATGCCTGAAGATTTTAGAAGTCGAGAAAAAGGTTTGATCGATGAGTCTTAAAGGAAAACTATTAATGCATGGCAAGACTGACGTTGGCTCAGTGCGTGACCATAATGAAGACACCATCGGTTGTGATGAAAATATCGGGCTAGCAGTACTAGCTGACGGTATGGGTGGGCACCGTGGTGGTGAAATGGCAAGTGCTATAACCGTCAGCACCATTCTCGAAACTGTCATCGACAAACTGAAAAAGATCAGTTCCGGTGATACCGACGATGAAACCGGTTACAGCCTGGAGAGCCTTGCCGTACATCAGGCCGTAGCGCTGGCAAACAAAAACGTACATGACTCGTCAAAAGCGAATGCACAGTACCGTGGCATGGGTACCACTGTTGTGGTCACCCTGTTCTATGATGATCGTTTCACTGTCGCACATGTTGGCGACTCACGACTCTATCGTCTGCGCGACATGGAGCTGGAACAGATTACGCGCGACCATAGCCTGATGCAGGAACTGATAGACCGTGGTTTCTATACTCCCGAACAGGCCAGGAACTCTTTGAACAAGAACCTGGTTACACGTGCTATCGGCATCGACGAAAATGTGCAGATCGATGTCCAGGAGGATATCGCGATGACCGGGGATATTTATCTGTTATGTTCGGATGGCGTCACCGATATGATCGAAGACCACCTGATCAAGTCAACGATGCTGGATAATGAAAATGACCTTGAACAGGCAGCAACAGAAATCATCCGCCTGGCTAACGAGCATGGTGGAAAAGATAATATATCCGCCCTGCTGGTAAAGCCAATTAAATCGTTTCCTGCTAAAAATAGCTTGTTTTCTCGATTTTTTGACTTATTCTCTTAGTGTATATACATAAAAAAAATAAAAATGCATATTAAGTGTATTGTAAGGAATCCCCATGGCTAAACTAGTACTCCGCTCTAACGGCGAATTTGTAAAAGAATATGAGCTCGATAAAGAGATCATAACGATCGGACGAAAACCTGATAACGATATCCATATCGATAATCTCGCGGTCAGCGGTAACCATGCAAAGATACTTACCATCCTCAACGACTCTTTCATCGAGGATCTCGGTAGTACAAACGGCACTTATATCAATGATGAAAAGATCAGCAAGCATGCTTTACAGGGCGGCGAGACGATCGTCATCGGCAAGCATGAACTCAAATACGAGAATGCCAGCGCAGGTAGCGGTGAAAGTGACTTTGAAAAAACCATGATCATTCGTCCGGACACCGAGGGCATGCCGGAGACCGAGGAAGCTGATCAGGGCATCGAAAAGTCGATCGGCAAGATTGCAGCTGACCTTGCATCGGCAGGCAGTACCACGAGTGGACCCGGCCCGGCAAAACTTAAACTGATGTCTGGTACTAATTCAGGGAAAGAACTGCAACTCACCAAGATACTGACCACATTGGGCAGGCCTGGCGTTCAGGTAGCAGCTATCACCCGTCGCCCTAAAGGTTATTTCCTCATCGTCGTCGAGGCCGGCAAAGACAATAAGATGCCGCTGGTGAATGACGCTGAGATAGGCAAACAGCATCCTTTAACTGATGGCGATGTGATCGAAGTAGCTGGCGTCAAGATGGGCTTCTACCTGACCTGATCAGTCCAAAAAGGTTGCTATCTCAGGCAACAGCACACTGTTCTACTTTTCAAACACGGCAATTGATTCGACATGCCCGGTATGCGGGAACATGTTCATAATGCCAGCACTTTTAAGCTTATAACCTAACTCATTAACCAGCACTGCGGCATCTCGGGCAAGTGTTGCAGGATGGCAGGAAACATAGACTATTTTTGATGCCTGCATTTTTTTTAATACAGGCAATACCTCAGCCGCACCGGACCGTGGCGGGTCAAGTAATATCTTGTTGTATTTCTGTTTCGTCCAGTTCTCGGTTAACGCATCATCACTGTATAGATCCGCATAGATAAACTCTGCATTACTGATACTGTTGAGCTCGGCATTGTCCCTTGCTTTTTTGACCATCGCCAGGGATCCCTCAACGGCAGTCACCTGCTGACAGTATTTGGCCATCGCCAGAGAAAAATTCCCTAGACCACTAAACAGGTCTAGCACCGTGTCGGTTTCTTTCAGATCAAGATAATCGATCGCATCAAGGACCATGCGTTTATTGATATCAGGGTTTACCTGGGTAAAGTCCGATGGCTGAAACTCGATCTTGATCGATGACTCACCATCACAAACTGGTATGCGATAAAAAAGTGTTTCCGCCTGCTGTGGCACAAGCAGTTCAAGATCATCAGGTTTACCCGCCTGCAGGTAGCATACCAGTGATCTCGAAGTACAGAAATCGGCCAGCAGCGCTCTATCATCGTCAGATAATTCTTCCAGGTGCCTGAATACCAGCACCGTCTGATTCTCACCGACAGCAACTTCGATCTGGGGTATATCGCGTTTTGCCTGCAGTTGATTGATGCAGCTGGCGAGCTCATCAATAATTTCCCCAACTGAAGGGTGCAGCACTTCACAACGCATGGTCTCGGTTATATAGGAAGAATTTCGCTCACGAAAACCGACCAGCACCTTTTCTTTCTTATGGACATAGCGGACTCCAAGGCGCGCTTTGTGGCGATAACCGTACTCTGGTCCTAGTAATGGATCGAGTACCAGCTCAGGCATTATCCCGTTATGTTTTAACTGGTCGAGTAGCATAGACTGTTTCAGTTCTATCTGCGTAGCAGACGACATGTGCTGCAGGCTACAGCCACCACACATCTTAAATGCACTGCATTTTGGCGCGACACGCTGCTTGCAAGGCCGCAGGATCTCGACTGCACGGCCTTCAGCAATCTTCTTGCTCAATCGAGTGTATTTAAAAAATACGCGCTCACCCAGCAGGGCCTGGTCGATGAAAACCGTACGATCCTCGATATGCGCGATACCTCTGCCCTCACTGGACATGGCGGTAATTTCAGCTTCAACAGCTTCTTCAGGCAAACGCTGTTTACGTCGCCTTCTCTTATTGGTAGACATAATTTAGCGATTAAGCGGGGAAAACACCCGTAGAGAGATAACGGTCACCACGATCGCATACGATAGAAACGATCACGGCATCTTCGACCTGTTGACTGAGTTGCAACGCAGCCGCACAGGCACCACCCGAGGAAACACCACAGAACAGGCCTTCTTTTGCGGCCAGCTGCCGTGTCGTTTCTTCAGCCTCCTGCTGACTGACATCGAGTGTAAGATCAACGCTGGCGGCATCGAAGATGCCGGGCAGATATTCTTCAGGCCATCGCCTGATACCCGGTATACGAGAACCCTCTTCTGGTTGCACGCCGACGATCTGGATAGCAGGATTCTGTTCTTTCAGATAGCGCGACACACCCATGATAGTGCCCGTGGTTCCCATCGCGCTGACAAAATGCGTCACTCTACCTTCGGTCTGCTGCCAGATCTCGGGACCAGTACTGATATAGTGAGCCTGCGGGTTGTCCGGATTATTAAACTGGTCGAGCACGATGCCTTTACCGTCATCCTGCATCTGTAGCGCCAGGTCACGCGCGCCTTCCATGCTCTGTTCCTGAGTGACGGAAATCAGCTCGGCGCCATAGGCTTTCATTGCAGCCCTGCGCTCTTCACTCATATTATCCGGCATGATCAATACCATCCGGTAACCCATCACAGCCGCAGCCATTGCCAGTGCGATACCGGTATTACCGCTGGTTGCTTCGATCAATGTATCACCAGGCTTTATATCACCACGCTTTTCTGCCTGGGTAATCATATTCAGTGCAGGACGATCTTTGACAGAACCAGCCGGATTGTTACCCTCCAGTTTCAGCAAGATGGTATTTGAGCTGTCGCTCAGCAGTCGTTGCAGACGCACCAGAGGAGTATTGCCGATAGTGTCAGCGAGAGTTAAGAACTTCATTTCATTCATTATTTGTTATAATTTTCGATAATCTAACTATGTGATTATGTTACTGTAATGTCAGACAAACATTTTACATTAAAAACCTGCCTTGCCCTTTAATTAAAAAATAATTATTGTGAAATTCAAAATATTCGACGATTACAGAACACTCGCTTACCCGCTAAGTTTCCTTTTATTGATTAACTCTGCATCACTATCTGCCAGCACTGAAGATGAGCTGTTTTTCGATATGCCCATCGTATTGTCTGCCAATCGACTGGAACAGCCGGTATCAGATGCAGCGGTCAGCATATCGGTCATAGACCGTGAGACCATCGAAGCATCAGGTGCGAGGACCATCCCCGAGGTCTTGAGACTCATCCCTGGAATGCAGGTGGGTTACAGTGGCAATGAATTTGGCGATGAGCCGAAATATGTTGTCACTTACCATGGTCAGAGTGATCAATATTCGAAACAGATGCAGGTCCTGGTTGATGGGCGATCGATATATGAACCATTCTTTGGCGGCATCAACTGGAAGTCCGTACCCGTAAATATCGATGACATCGAAAGGATAGAGGTTTCCCGAGGTCCAAACCTGGCGACCTATGGGTCCAATTCATTTCAGGCAGCGATAAACATCATCACACGTACCGCCGCTGAAGACCAGGGCTCATATCTGCGTGCCAATGCTGGTAACCACGACATAACAGACCTGACATACAGGTACGGTAACACTAACGGTAACCTGGATTACAGAATTACAGCATCAACCCTCAACGATGATGGACTAGACAGTGCAAATCAATATGATTACCCCGACGACACACAAAGCAACAACATCGATTACCGTCTCGACTACCAGGTTAACAACAGCAACAGCATAAGTTACCAGGGCGGTTTCGGTACCAACAGCCAGCTAGCAGACAGGAACCATGAAGATGTAATACCAACTGCGAGGACGATCGATAACACACAGCTGTTCCAGTTCATAAAATGGGAAAGCGTGATCGACAACAAAAACACCCTGAAGCTGCAATATTATTACAACCTGTCCGATAAGGAAGACAGGTACTCATCTGAACCCATACCGGCTACCCCCTTTGATACCTTCATTCTGGATGTGGATGCCGACATAAAAACCGAACGTCATAACCTGGAGCTGACACACTTCATTACCCCCAATGAAAGCCTCAAACTATGGTGGGGGTTGAGCGCCCAGGCGGACCAGGTCACGTCACCACTGTACCTGGCCTCTGATGAAAAAGTCACGCATGAAAACTATCGTATCTTTGCCAATATCGAATGGTTCCTTAACAAGAAGAACATGCTAAATGTAGGTGGCCTGGTGGAAAAAAACGACTTCAGTCAGACCGAGTTCTCACCCCGGATCTCGTTGACCCATGCTTTTAGCAGAAAACATAAGGTCAGAGTCGGCGTCAGCCAGGCAATCCGCAGTCCATTTATATATGAAGCACTGGGCGAATTAAGTTATTCACAGGAACTGACCTCTGGAGGCACAGCCACAGGATTAACATTGCTCGAAAATGTCATCAGAGGCAATATTGAACTTGAGAACGAGAAGATCATCAGTCATGAAATTGCCTATTTTGGTGAATTCATGGATGCTTCTTTACTATTCAATGCCAGGCTGTTTTATGACAAGGTAAGCAATTATATCGATACACTGAAAGAGACCGATACACCGCCTAGTGACCCGTCTACATTCTTGTATGATGATACAGTACTTGTTTTCAGAAACCCGATCGACAACACTACTCAAGGGCTCGAGCTGGAGCTGGACTATCATATCGATACCACTCTACGACTTATCGCAAGCGGTGCAATAATAAACATAAACAGTAACTCACTGGCGATGTCACTTTCTGCACCTCAGCATAGCTTCTCACTATTCCTCACAAAAAGCTTTAATGAAAAATACGACGCTAGCCTCGGTTATTATTATGTGGAAGATTTTACCTGGACAGACTCGAAAGGAACGGGCGATTACAACATACTGGATTTGCGAGTCTCCAGGAACTTCAGAGTTGACAAGACGTATGGCAGCCTGTCAATCGTACTGAAGAATCTTCTGGATGACTACAGCGACTACAACGAGAACCCTAGAAACAGTACCTCGCCACTCGTCGTTCAAAATACCGTGGCATATATAGACTTCAGGTTGAGTTTCTAGCACCACATCGATAGCATGAACAGGAATCAACAACAAGGACCTGTACGATATAGCAGCTTACTGCTGCTCTGCATGCTATTGACTTTAACATTCTACACAGCAAGACCTGGTGCTTCACCATCAGAATCTGCATCGTCGATAGAAAATGGACGATCACATAATGTCTATCTCATTTTTTCACCAGAGAATGAGTTACATTCAAGCATCGTCCAGAAAATATCGAAAGATTTAAAACTCAGGCGCCCCTCTATCGTTGTTACAAATGTCGCTCCCGGTGAAAAAATAAAAGCAGTCGATAGCAAAACTGACATAGTAATCGGCATCGGATCTGAAGGCATGAAAAGTGCTGACACACACTATCCAGAGATCAGGAAACTGTTTATCTCTACCGACCCTAACAAATACAGATTACGTAAAGACAGAAACAGGAATGATGCGATCCTGTACATGACCCAGACCTACTGCAGACAGATCCATTTCATACGACAACTCAACAGGCAGTGGAAGATCATAAGTATATTGAACAGCAGGGAAAAACCGATAGACAGCTCACAGATACAGCAGTGCGCCGACGAACATGATATAAAAATATATATAGTGAGTACCACCGGCAAAGACAATATCACTGATAAGATAAAACACGCGCTTCACCATTCCGATGTACTGCTTGCCCTGCCCGACAGTAATATATATAACAGCAAGTCAGTAAAGAACATCCTGCTGACAAGTTACCGATATAGAAAACCTGTCATCGCTTTCTCTAAAAACTTTGTCAATGCCGGTGCGCTCGCCGCGATCTACAGTGATACTGAAAACATAGCCATGAGTGCAGGCAAACTCATAGAGCAATATTTATATTCAGCGACACCCATAGAGCCGATCAACTACCCTGATGCGTTTGATATAAGTATCAATAGACAGGTATTCAGGGCGCTTGATATTCCGATACCCGATATCGATGAAATAAAGATGACTCTTCAGCAGAAAGAAACAGATGCGTCAGGTGCGATTAGATGAGACAGCTAGGTATAAATAAACAGATTCTGGTCATTGCAATCTTACCCGCACTGGCAGTTTCCGCCATCCTTTCAACGTATTACATATGGAACCAGCTGGAATATATATCTGAATCACTAAACAGGGACGGCAACCTCATCGTAAAACAGCTGGCACCAGCCGCCGAGTATGCAGTCTATTCGGGCAATATCGAACTCATCGAGCCATTAGTTAACAGCACGATTGAAAACAACCCCGTTCTTCGCATACAGATCTTTGACAAATACGATAACAGCATCCTCGATATTGATGCGCCAGGAAAAGAGATCGAAGATAACTTCCTGTCCGAAACATTTTTCGAGAAGGAAAGACAGTTCATATTCAGTGAACATATTTATTCTCAACAGATTTCTATCGAAGACGATGTAGATAATCGCGAAAAGTCCAACCTGGATGACAAGAACATAATCGGCAGAGTGATAGTTACCATAAGCAATAAGTTTGCTATACAGGAAAAGTTAAAACAGATGGAGCACGGCACCCTCATTACCCTGGTGATAATCCTGTTAACTACGCTGGCGATTATCAGCGCCAGCAAAGTGATCACTCGACCGATAAAATCACTAACACGCACGGTCAGAAACATAACCGCCGGCGACCTTGATACGCCGATCGAACTCAGTTCGACTGGAGAGCTCGGCATCCTCGAATCATGTATCAATCACATGAAAAACGAGCTGAAAGATTCCAGGACCGACCTCGAGATACAACTCAATGTCTATACGGATGAACTCCAGCAGACACTGGAAGAGCTGGAGATAAGGAATGCAGAACTTGATATTACACGCTCTAAAGCGATATATGCCAATAATGCAAAATCGGAATTTCTTGCCAACATGAGTCACGAGATAAGAACGCCGCTTAGCGGCATCATAGGATTTACCGAATTATTACAGGGCACCCAGCTAACCACGCAGCAAAAAGACTACTCGAATACGATCTATAAATCGTCAAAGCATCTACTGGAAATAATCAATGATGTTCTTGATCTATCAAAGATAGAGTCTGGCAAGACAGAGATAAACACCAGTAAATTCAACCTCGTCGATATCATCGAAGACATAATAAACCTGTTGAGCACCAGCTCACTGGAAAAGAATGTCGAACTGCTATACAGGATCGAAAAAGATGTGCCGACAATTATTCATTCTGATCCGTTTCGGATACACCAGATACTGACAAACCTTATCGGTAACGCTATAAAGTTTACAGAAAAGGGATACGTCTACCTGCAGGTTACCCTGGGTGAGATAAAACACACTGAAACCAGCATCAAGTTTACCGTTTCCGATACTGGCATCGGTATGAGCAATGTCGATAAGAAAAAATTATTTAAAGCCTTCACCCAGGCCGACACCAGCATAACGCGGCGATTCGGTGGAACTGGCCTCGGACTCGTGATATCACGAAAGCTCACAATGTTGATGAAGGGCGAGATCGGTTTTGACAGTACCGAAGGAGAAGGTTCTACGTTCTGGTTCAGCGTCCCTGTAATACCAGTAGCAGTCGAGTCAAAGCCATCGGAACTGGACAATATAAAAATCGCTCTGTTTTCCAGTCATTTCATTGCCAAGCAGGCATATAAGACGATGTTTGAAAACTGGCATTGCCAGGTTAACGACTATTCACTCGAGAGTATCGACAGACTTTGTGAGATCGAAATAAATAATGACATCATAGTATTCTTCCTTAGTAGAAAAGAGATTATCAACAACATCCTTGCTGAAAATATAAGCCGGCTCAGCTTTTCCAAACCATCGTTCCTGATCGCCAGTACACGTTCTCATACCGACCTGAGAAGCCTGCAACAGTACGTGTTTGACAATGCCGTGTTCACTTCA
>Ga0316197_10001083_pt1 | contig 19346 bp, 19 predicted proteins | sample OudBiesiAoxic_MG_FD_204939 | JGI IMG/M metagenome (GOLD analysis project Ga0316197, IMG submission 204939) | Coastal sediment microbial communities from Oude Bieten Haven, Netherlands - site A oxic | ecosystem: Environmental > Aquatic > Marine > Coastal > Sediment | place: Netherlands... | reverse complement strand
CTCGGCCCAGGCACGCACCCCGCCGATGTCAGCCGAGGGCGGCACGTCGGCGGCCCGCTCCAGGAGTTCGGGCAGGGTCATCGCCCTGGTGAAGGCCGAACGCGACAGCGCGGCGATCTTCACCACGTGATCGCGTTCCGCGGTCACGATCACGTCGGCCGCGTCGACGAGCGCCGCCGTCGTCGAGCGGCTGCGATGCGCCGACACGTCGAGGCCGCGCCGTGACATCGCCGCGACCGCGTCGCTGATCGCGGCGATTCCCTCCGGTCCGAACCCCGACGAGGCGACGTCGACCCGCCCCGACCCCAAGCGGTCGGTCAGCATCGACTCGAGCAGCGCCGCCATCATCACCGAGCGGGTCCGGTTGTGGGTGCAGACGGTGAGGATGCGCAGCGGCGGTGCGTCGTCACTCACCGAAGATCGAGGCCGAACACGTCATGAAAGCGCTGGTAGTACTCCTCGTCCTCTTCGATCGCGCCCATGGCGATCCAGTCGCTGTCGTCGATGCGGTCGTGCAGTTCGGCCAACTCGGCGCCACCCCAGCTCACCGGCCAGCGCAGCCGGTGTTCGTCGGTGGTGATCGCGGTGTGGATCACCTGGGCCACCTCGAACGGATCGGTCGCGTTGGCCATGCCCGCCATGTAGAACTGGAACATCCGCCGGTAGTGGGCGTCGTAGGCGCCGGTCGAGTTCGGTGCGTCGATGTTCTTCGCGAAGATCGCCGACTTGGTGACACCAGGTTCGATGATCACGACCCGGATCCCGAACGGCGCCAACTCCTGGGCGAGTCCCTCGCTCAAACCCTCGAACGCCCACTTCGACGCCACGTACGGCGACTGGGCGATCGCGGCGATCCGCCCGGCCACCGACGAGATGTTGACGACCGTGCCACTCCCACGCTCGCGCATCTGGGGCAGCACCGCCTGCAGGCACCGCACGGCGCCACCGAGGTTGACGTTCATCACGTCGAGGTACATCTGCGGTGGGCACTCCTCGGCCACGGCGTTGCCGCCGATGCCGGCGTTGTTGACGAGATGATCGACCCGGCCGGTCACCGCCAGGAGTTCGGCGAAGCCGACGCGCACCGAGTCGTCGTCGGCCACGTCGAGCTCGAACAGCTCGACCTCGACGCCGGCGTCGGCCGCCATCGTCTGCAGCTTCTCGGCCTTGGCGATCGAGCGGACCGTGCCGGCGACCCGATGGCCCTGCTTCGCCAGGTGGATCGACGTCGCACGACCGATACCGGAGTTGGCACCGGTGACGACGGAGACCGGACGTTGATCGGAGTTCGACATGAACCGAGCGTAGGTCGGAACGCGACGGCGGACCGGCGTCAGCGGCGCACGCTGGCGCGGATCGCCGACACCCAGTCGTCGGCCTCGCGCCAGCGGCTGTCGGCATGTTCGCGTGCGGACTCGGCCTGGTCGCCGGCGGCCGGGTAGGAGCCGAGGAACTTCACCCGACCCTGTTTGGCGTGCAGGGCGCGCATCGTGTCGGCGAGCAGCTCGTCGGCCACGTGCGCCTCCGCGTAGACGATGAAGCAGTAGTCGCCGAGGCCGCCGGCCTTGGTCGGCCGGCTCGTGAGATTCGACAGGTTGATCCGACGCGCCGTGAACTCCTGCAGGATCGAGACGAGGCTGCCGGGCTCGTCGGCGCGCTGGTAGATGACCAGGGCGGTCCTGTCGTTGCCGGTCGGTGCCGGCACGCCCTGGCGGGCGACGACGACGAACCGGGTCTGATTGTCGTCGTGATCGGCGATGTCGCTGGCGAGGATCTCGAGCCCGTACACCTCGGCCGCCACGCGGGGCCCGATGGCGACGGCGTCGAGCGTGGTGCGTTCGCTCACCTGGCGCGCGGCGTCGGCGGTGCTGTAGGCGGCCCGGATCTCGGCGTCGACCAGCTCCTCGCGCAGGTAGCGATGGCACTGGGCGGTGGCAACGGGAATCGAGTACACCTCGCGCACGTCGGTGAGTTGCGTGCCGGGTCGGGCGAGCAGGCAGTGCTCGATGTCGATGACGATCTCGCGCTGGATCAACAGGTCGTGGTCGAAGGCGAGCGCGTCCTGCGTGAAGTTGACCATGCCCTCGATCGAGTTCTCGATCGGCACCACGCCGAGATCGATCTCACCCTGTTCGACGGCGTCGAGCACGTCGGGCACCGTTCGGTAGGCGACGTGCTCGGACTCGACGAGGTCGGGCTGGGTGAGCAGCGCCTGCTGCGTGAACGTCCCGAACGGTCCGAAGAACCCCACCCGCTTCACTGCCATCGGGCCAGGCTACGGGCCCGGCTCCGACGGCGGTGGCCTCGATATCGAGGCCGATGCGAACCCACCCCGACCGTATGCTCGCGGTCGCCGTGGGATCGATCGCCGTCAGCCACCTCGCCTGGCGCCTCCCGGGCGGCGACGAGCTGTTCCGCGACGTCGGCTTCCGGGTCGGCAACGGTGACCGCGTGGCGCTCGTCGGGGCGAACGGCGTCGGCAAGTCGACGCTGCTCAAGCTGATCACCGGCGACCTGGTCGCGAGCGAGGGCACGATCAGCGTCGACGGCGAGCTGGGCGTCATGCACCAGCTCGTCGGCACCGCAGATCACCCGGCGACCGACGTGCGAGAGCTGCTCGTGTCGATCGCCCCACGACGCCTTCGCGAAGCGGCCGCCCGGATGTCCGTGGCGGAGAGTCGCCTCGCCGACGACCCGATGGCCTATGCCGACGCACTCGCGGCCTGGGGCGACGCCGGCGGCTACGACCTCGAGATCACCTGGGACGAGTGCGTGAGCCGCGCCGTCGGCAAGTCGTTCGACAGCCTCGCGAGCCGACCGCTGCGCACGTTCAGTGGCGGTGAGCAGAAGCGCCTCGCGCTCGAGGCCTTGCTGCGCAGCGAGTTCGACATCCTCGTGCTCGACGAGCCCGACAACTTCCTCGACGTCCCGGCGAAGCGGTGGTTGGAGGCGCAGTTGAACGACACCCGCAAGACCGTGCTGTTCATCAGCCACGACCGCGAGCTCCTGGCGGCGACCGCCACCCGGATCGTGACCGTCGAGGCATGGGGTGCGTGGACGCACGGCGGGTCGTTCGCCGACTACGCCGACGCGAAGACTCGCCACGACGACCGGCGCGAGCACGATCGATCGCTCTACGACGACGAGCGCAGCCGTCTCGAGGACTACGTGAAGTTGATGCGCGAGCGGGCGAAGATCAGCGAGGCGTTCGCCCCGAAGCTCAAGGCGGCCGAGACCAAGCTGCGTCACTTCGTCGAGAAGAACGACCGACCACCCGAGGTGCGCGACCAGCGCATCGACGTGCGGCTGCGCGGTGCGCGCACCGGCAAGCGCGCCGTGATCTGCGAGCGCCTCGAGATCACCGGGCTGACCGATCCGTTCGACGTCGAACTCTGGTACGGCGAACGCGTCGCCGTGCTCGGCGGCAACGGCGTCGGCAAGAGCCACTTCCTCCGACTCCTCGACGAGGTGTCGAACACGACGTCGGCCGCACCCTCCGATCCGACGTCGCGTCCCGTCGAGTTCGACGGCGTGTGCCGATTGGGCGCCGGCGTCGTCGCCGGGTTGTTCCACCAGACGCACGAACACCCGGAATGGGCGGGTCACACGCTGGTCGACATCCTGTACTCACACGACGTCGTGCTCGGCCCGGCGATGGGGATGTTGCGCCGCTACGAACTGCACGGCTGCGCACAGCAGACGTTCGAGACGCTCTCGGGTGGCCAGCAGGCCCGATTCCAGATCCTCCTGCTCGAGTTGTCCGGAGCGACACTGCTGCTGCTGGACGAGCCGACCGACAACCTCGACCTCATGTCGGCCGAGGCGCTCGAAGCTGGGCTCGCGCAATTCGACGGCACCGTCGTGGCAGTCACCCACGACCGCTGGTTCCTCCGAGGCTTCGACCGCTACGTCGTGTTCGGCGACGACTGCGCCGTCACCGACCACTCGTCGCTGCCCGCAGCGTGGGAGTAGCGATTACATCGCGGGTCTGACCCCTGATGTAACTCAGGCGGTGGTGGCGAGGGCGTCCTGGATCCAGACCGCGAGGTCTTCGGCCGACTTGGTGCCGCTGTCACGGGCGAGCACGTTGCCGTCGGCGTCGAGGACCACGAGGTACGGGAAGCCCGAGCCACCCGCGTACAGGAAGGCCGTCGAGTCACCATCGTCGGCCATCGCGTCCCACGGCCAGCCCGTGTCGACCAGCCACTCCGACGGCGGGTAGTTCGGCGCCGTGTTGTCGACCCCCGTGCTGACACCGATCACCGTCATGTCGGCCGGGATGCCGTCACGGTTGCTCAGCTCGATCAGCTCCGGGATCTCGTCGTTGCAGTGGGGGCACCAGTGCGCGAGGAACACGAGCAGCGTCGGTCCGTCGGCGGACCCGCCCAGGCTGATCGGGTTGCCGTCGAAGGTCTGTCCCTCGATCAGAGGGAGCGCGGCGCCGATCGCCGGATCGGGCTCGGCCTCGAGACGGGGCAGCGGCGCATCGGTGACCTCGACCGGGCGGTTCTCCTCGACGGGGCCCGTCGGCCCGGCGACGGTCTCACCCGGAGCCAGCACGCCGGCGCTGTCGTCGTCGCCACCACCCGCCAGGACAGCGATCCCCGCAAGGGCGAGCACGGCGACGATGGCGCCGATCACGATGAGCAGGGTGCGGTTGTTCTTCACGACACGGACTCCATTTCGACCTCGGGGGCAGTTCCCAGTCTGGCGGGGAAGCGCACGAACAACAGTATGAGGATGGTGAGAAAGGCGGTCAGCGCCATCGCGGCAAGGCTGATGAAGCCGAACTCGCGGAACCACACGAAGGTGCACGACGGCCCGGTCAGCTCACAGGCGCCCGTGTCGAGCGACGGCCGCCACTCGATCAGGGTGTGATAGCCCGCGATACCCGCCCCGACGAGAGCGATCGGGCCGGCGTACCAGCGCACGTTCGGGTCGCGCCGGATCGCACCGACGAGGAGGATCGGCACCAGCGGGTACATCGCGATGCGCTGGAACCAGCACAACCGGCATGGCACGAAGTCGGCGACCTCGGAGAAGTAGAGGCTCCCGAGCATCGAGCCCGATGCGATCAGGAAGGCCAACCACACGCCGGCGTCGGTCACGGCGGTCCCCACCTGACGAGCACGCTCGTCACCGGCGGCCGCGGCGACACGGAGCACGAGCACCGAGATCCCCAGCAGGCCGGCCGCGACCGTCAGGAGGCCGGAGAAGAGCTGTGCCGTCTCGGTACTCACTGCACAAGTATGCAGCGGGGCCAGTACGTTCTGGCGGCGATGACGTCCGTTGCGCTCGCCGCTCCCGCGCCGGCCGACTCGAAGGCGACGCTGCGAGAACTCCGCCAGACCCGCAAGCGACGTCGGCTCGGCGACTTGGACTGGTACGAGATCGCCTACCGCGTCTACCTGTTCGGTCTCGTCGGACTCGTCGTCGTGGTCTGGGTCTCCGATGCGATCGACGGAGCGATCGGCGACACGGTCGACACCGACGACCTCCTCACGCGCGGCCCGTCGGTGATCGGACTGATGGTCGTGGTCGCCTTCGCGCTCGGTCTGCGCAGCGGCGCCGACGGCGGACCGATCTCGGTCGAGGTCGCCGACATCCGCCACGTCCTGCTCGCTCCGGTTTCGCACCGCTTGTTCATGCTGCGCCCGATCGGCCAACGCCTGCGGGCCGCGGCGTTCGCTGTCGGTCTCGCCGGCGCCGTGCTCGGCCAGCTGATCGCCACCGAGGTCGAGGGGTCGCGTGCGGCGTGGGCGGCCGCCTGTGGCGTGTTCGGCGTGATCGTCGGCGTCACGTTCGTGGCGACCGCGGTGATCGCCCACGCCGTTCGCCTGCCCCGACCCGCGGCGACGCTGCTCGCGACCGTCGTCGTCGCCTGGCAGGCGGTCGTCGCCTGGGGCATCTGGAACGACAGCGCCGACGGACTCGGGCGCATCGCCCCCGGCAACCTCGCGGGGCGACTCGCGCTCTGGGGGATCAGCCAACGCGGTATCGACCTCGTCGCGATCGTCGTCGCCGCCGCCATGGCCGCCGCGGCACTGGCACTCGGCGGACGCCTGCGGCTGGAGCCGCTCGCCCGACGCGGTGAACTGGTGTCACAACTCCGGTTCGCGGCCACCGTGCAGGATCTGCGGACCGTGGTGCAGCTGCGGCGTCAACTCCGCTCCGAGGCGCTGCGCACACGCCAGTGGGGATCGGTCGGCGTGCCGACTCGCCCCACTCCGGGTACGTCGATCCGGGCTCGCACGCCGACGCCGACGACACCGGCCACGACGTCGCCGCGTGTGATCTGGTCGCGCGGCGCCCGCTCGCTGCGGCGCCTCCCGCTCGCCCGGCTGATCCGCATCGTCCTGCTCGCCGCGATCGCCGGGGTCGGTGGCGTGCTCACCTACGGCTCGTCACCGCTGTTCGGGGTACTGCTGCTCGGTGCTCTGTTCCTCGTCGGGCTCGAATGCCTGGAGCCGCTGTCGCAGGAGATCGACCGTCCTGACCTGACCGACAGCTACGCCGTCGAGCGCGGCTGGATCTTCGCCAATCTCCTCGTGGCGCCCGCTGCCCTGCTGGTCGTGGTCGCCCTGATCGGCGCCGGGGTGGCCGCGGTGATCGACCCCTCGATCGCCGGCGGCGCGTTTGCGCTCGCGGTGCCGATGACATGGGCGGGTGCAGTCGGTGCAGTCGTCGTCACCGTGCTCGACGCGCCGACGGCTCCGAACCCGACCACGCTGCTCGGCACACCCCGCGACGCCGAGACCAGCTTCATGCCGCCCGAGTTCGCCGGGTTCTCCACCCTGATCAAGGCGGCGCTCCCCGTGGCGCTGACCGCGGTCGGTACCGTGCCCGTGTTCGTGGCCCGATTCGCCGACGACGCTGCCAGCGTCGCCCGGTCGATCCTCGGCCTCGCACTGTTCATCGGGCTCGCCGTGCTGTGGGTCCGGCGCCGCGACCCGTGGACGGCCAAGACCCGCGACTTCTTCGAAGCAGGACGTGCAGCCCAGTCATGAATCAGTCATCGAGATCGAACCGCCCCACATCGAACAAGACCCGAGCGCGCGATGCCGGCAAGTCGTCGAAGCCCGCTTCGACACGGGCCACGCCGGAACCCGCCACCTCGTCAGAGCCGGATTCCCCCGCTGCCCGCCTGCCGCCGGGTGCCATCGAAACGGTCGGCCTGGCCAAGGCCTACGGCGACGCGCCGGCACTCGAACCGCTCAGCCTGCGCGTCGAGCACGGCGATCGCGTCTCGCTGATCGGTCACAACGGCAGCGGCAAGACGACGCTGCTGCGAATGCTCGTCGGCATGCTCGAACCCACCGAGGGCACCGCCACGGTCGCCGGGCACCCGATCGGTTCGCTCGAAGCCCGCGCCTCGGTCGCGTACCTCGCCGACCAGCCCGTGTTCTACGACGACCTCACGGTGTGGGAACACCTCGAGTACGTCGCCCGACTCCACGGCACCGAGGACTGGGAGCAACAGGCGGTCGACCTCGCCGACCTGGTCGGATTGATGCCCCGGATCGACGATCTGCCGTCGACGTTCAGTCGCGGTCTCAAACAGAAGGCCGCGATCACGATGGCGTTCGTCCGTCCCTTCGACGTGATGCTGATCGACGAACCGTTCGTCGGTCTCGACCGCACGGGGCGCGAGGCGCTGCTCGAACTGCTCGCGCTCGCACACGACGACGGAGCCACCCTGGTCGTCGCGACACACGAACTGTCGAGCGTCGAACGCAGCAGCCGGCTCATCGCCCTCAGCGGCGGCGAGCTGATCTACGACGGCGAGCCGTCCGAGGCCGACCTGGCGAGACTCACCGAAGGTCGGCCCGCCGAATCAGCCGACGGTGAGAGTTCAACGTGAAGCACCAGTGACGCGGGGTCGAGTCGTCTAGCATCGGCGACATGCAGGAGTTCTCTTCGGTCACCGCTTCGTCCTACGACGCCGAATCACTCGCCCCCTTGCTCAACGAGCGGGCGGCCGACGGATGGGAGGTCGTGTCCATCGTCTCGGCCGGCACCAACATCGTCGCCTATCTGAGCCGGGAAGCCGAGGCGTCATCCCTCGCCGAGACCGACGAGGCTCCGGTCGAGGAAACCGTCGAGGAAACCGTCGAGGAGCTCGCCGTCGAGGAGACCGCTGCTCCCGCCGGCGACTCGGCGCCGCTGTGGGGCGACACGACCGCATCGGTTCCCGCCGAGGAGCCCACCGCCGAGACCCCGACCGAGCAACCGACCGAGCAACCGACCGAGGAACCCGCCGGTTGGGCGGCCGCTCCGGAGTCGACCGAGACGACCGAGGACTCCGTCGAGAGCCTCGCCGCCCAGGTCGGCGGCGACGAGGCCGCTGCTGCTGCCGCGGCCACGACGCCATTCCTGGGGAGCACCGAACCGGAGGCCGAGCCCGAACCGGTCGCCGAGGCCCCGGCCGCTGCCGAGCCCGAACCGGTCGCCGAGCCCGCCCCCGCCGCGGAGCCCGCCGTTCCGGCCGGCTGGTACGCCGACCCGTCCGGTCGCTTCGAGCTGCGCTACTGGGACGGAGCCGCCTGGACCGAGCACGTGTCGCGTGCAGGCCAGCAGTTCACCGATCCCCCCGTGGCCTGATCCCGCGCGCGGCAGCGACCGCGGTCGGTCCGGCTCGACCTTGACACCCCTACCCTGACCTCATGCGCGCCACGTCGATCGGCCACGCCGGGATGCTCGTCGAGACCGATGCCGGCTCGATTCTCTGCGACCCCTGGTTCGTCCCCGCCTTCTTCGGGTCGTGGTTCGTCTTCCCGCGCAACGACCAACTGAGCGACGAGCTGCGCGAGCGCATCGAGCAGGCCGACTTCCTCTACATCTCGCATCTCCACGGCGACCATCACGACGAGCCGTGGCTCCGCGAGCACCTTCGACGCGACATCCCGATCCTGTTGCCCGGTTTCCCCACCCGAGAACAACAGCGGACACTGCAGGGACTCGGCTTCACCGAGTTCGTCCGCACGGTCGACACCGAGGAACACGAGATCGCTCCCGGCTTGACCGTGGCCATCCACGTCGAGACCTCGATCACCGACGGTCCGGGCGGCGACTCGGCACTCGTCGTGTCCGACGGGACGTCGATCCTGGTGAACCAGAACGACTGCCGCACCAACGATCTCGCCCAGCTCCGCTCCCACGGCCCCGTCGACCTGCACTGGCTGCAGTTCTCCGGAGCCATCTGGTACCCGATGGTGTACGACATGCCCGACGACGAGAAGCGCCGGCTGTGCGAGGCCAAGGTCGACGCGCAGTTCGCCCGGGCGATGCGCTACGTCGAGAACATCGACGCCCGCTACGTCGTGCCGAGCGCCGGACCGCCGGCGTTCCTCGACGACGACCTGTTCGCGCTCAACATGATCGACGGTGACGAGTTGAGCATCTTCCCCGACCAGACCGCGTTCCTCGCCCGGCTGTCCGCGGCCGGCCGCCACGGGGTGATGAACGTGCCTGGCACGACGATCGACGTCACCGCCGACTCGATCGAGGTCACCCACCCGATGCCGACCGCCGACGTCGAGACCATCTTCGCCGACAAGCGCTCGTACCTCGACGCCTACCGGGCCGACTGGAGGCCGTGGCTGGAGAAGTTGAAGGCGAACTGGAACCCGCCGTCGACCGACCTGCTCACGACCCTGCGTGACTGGTGGCAGCCGCTGCTGGAGATGGCACCGACGCTGCGCACCCAGGTCGGCGCGAACGTGCTGATCAACGCCGGCGATCTCCCGATCCTGGTCGACTTCCCCGCCGGTGAGGTGCGGCGCCACGACGGTGAACCGTTCGCGTTCCGCTTCGACATCCCCCGCGAACTCGTCGAGACCGTCGTGGCCCGACGCGCTGTCGACTGGAGCAACTCGCTCTTGCTGTCGTGCCGCTTCACCGCATGGCGGGAGGGCGACTTCAACGAGTACGTCTACAACTTCTTGAAGTCGCTGTCGCGGGAACGGATGCGCCGCGCCGAGGCCGAAGTGGTCCGCAAGCTCACTCCGACCGAGGTCCTGGAGTCGCTCGACGAAGCCGACATCCGCATCGGCGACTACCTCGTGCAACGGCGCTGCCCCCACCGCAACGCCGACCTCCAGGCGTTCGGCGAGATCGACGGCTGCGACTTCGTGTGCACCCTGCACGGGTGGCGCTTCGACCTCGAGACCGGCCGCAACAAGACCGCCGCCGACCAGCCGATCCGCATCCGCCGCGCCGACACCACCTGATGCCCGCGGTTCCGGCGAGCGGGGTCGTGCGACGAACCGGACGGCAGTAGGTTGAAGGCGTGCTGGATCTCGGGATCGACCTGAACGTCTGGCCCTGGGTGTGGCTCGGCGTCGGCGTGACCTTCGCGCTCATCGAGCTCACCATCCTGGCCGGCTCGTTCGTGCTGCTCCCGTTCGCCGTGTCGGCGCTGGCGGCCGCGCTGCTCGGCTTCTACGACGTCGCGATCGAGATCCAGTGGCTCGTCTTCATCGGCGGCGGTGCGTTGCTCTGGGTACTGCTGTACCGCTACGCGAAGCACTTCGCCGGCAACAGCGACCTCGCTCCGGGCGTAGGGGCCGACCGCCTGGTCGGCCTCGACGCGATCGTCACCGTCGCCATCGATCCGGACGACACCACGAGGCGGGGCCGCGTCAGCGCGCACGGCGAGGTGTGGGGAGCCATCTCACAGTCGGGCCATGTGCTCCCGGTCGGTTCCCACGTCGAAATCGTCGAGGTCAACGGCACCAAGGTCGTCGTGCGCTCGGCCGGTGCTGCGAGCCCGCCGCCATCACCGCCATCATCGCCGCCCACACCGCCACCGGCGGCCACCTGACTGGAGTCACATGAACCCCATCGCCATCGTCCTGATCGTGATCGCCATCATCGGAATCGCGGTGCTCGTGGCCTCGGTGAAGATCGTGCGTCCGTACCAGCGCGGTCTCGTCGAGCGTCTCGGCAAGTACAAGACCACCCGTGATCCCGGGCTCAACCTGATCCTGCCGTTCATCGAGACGATGCAGCTGATCGACATGCGCGAGCAGGTGGTCGACGTACCGCCCCAGGAGGTCATCACGCAGGACAACGTCGTGGTGTCGGTCGACGCCGTCGTCTACTACGAAGCGACCGACCCGCAGCGCCTCGTCTACAACGTCGCCGACTTCTTCACCGCGATCACCAAACTCGCCCAGACCAATCTCCGCAACCTGATCGGCGACCTCGAACTCGACCGGGCGCTCACATCGCGCGACACGATCAACACCCAGTTGCGCGACGTCCTCGACGACGCGACCGACAAGTGGGGTGTCCGAGTCGTGCGTGTCGAGATCCAACGGATCGACCCGCCACCGGACATCGTGTCGGCCATGCACGCCCAGATGCGCGCCGAGCGCGACCGCCGCGCCACGGTCACCGAGGCGAAGGGCTACCAGGAAGCGGCGATCGCCCGCGCCGACGGCGAACAGCAAGCTGCCGTGCTGTCGGCCCAGGGCCGCAAGCAGGCCGCGGTCCTCGACGCCGAGGGCCAGGCACAAGCGATCGAACTGCGCGCCAACGCGGAGAAGCTGCGCCTGGAACTCGTCGGCGTCGGCGAGGGCAACGCCGCACGGTCGCGACTCACGGGCATCAAGGAAGCCGGCGCCGACCAGTCGGTGCTGACCGTCGAGTACCTGCAGGCGCTCGAGCGCATCGGTGACGGCCGGGCCACCAAGCTCGTGATCCCCGCCGAGTTCTCCGGCCTGCTGGGCACGGTCGCGGCGCTGACGGCGGCAGCCGGCGACGACGAGACCGACGACGAGATACGTCCGAAGCAGGGCCTGCCGATCCCCGACGACGACGAGCGCGTCGATTTGCCCGAGCCCGATCGCAACGAGAACCGGCCGAGCTGACCATGCGCCGCGTCGACGCCCCCCGAGCCGGTTGGTATCCCGACCCGGAGAGCCGTACGTCGCTGCGGTGGTGGGACGGGCTCGACTGGACCGATGCACGTCGCGCACCGCCGAGCCAGGCCGAGCTGCTCTCCTACGAGAACCAGGAGGCGTTCGAGGCCGCTCATCGCTACGAGCCACCGGCCGCGACCGCCCAGGCGATGTCGTCGCTGGCGCAGACCGCAGCGACACGGACCGGTCGCGGAGACTCGCAGCAGGTGATCGAGGACGTCCGGCGGGCGGCGCGCAGCGAGGTCGACCGGGCCGCCGACATCTTCGCCCGTCAAGCCCGCACGATGCAGGCCGAGATCACCCCGCTGATCACCCAGTACACCAACCGGATCATCAAGTGGATCCGCTTCCTCGCGGTGGTCGCGATCGTCTTGCTGATCGCCTACGTCGTGTTCCAGGTTGTCGCACAGGCGAGCTTCTTCGAGTGGCTCGGCGACCGGATCGACAATCTCACCGATGACGAGAGCGGCGCTCCGCTCGGGTGGCCGGCGATGGCCGGCGCGCTGGCTGGCGGCTGAGCCGCAACCGTTCAGACGCCGCCGTGGACCCAGACCGGGGTGCTCATCGGCATGACGCCGCTGTCCCAGATCCAGTCCATCGCCGGCACGCTCACCCGGACGCAACCGTGCGATGCCGGGTAGTTCGGAATGCTGTTCGAACCGTGAACGGCGACACCACCGACGAAGTACTTCGGACGGTAGATCTTGCCGAGATCGCCTTCCCACCAGCCGTCCGGACGCTGGCGGTTGACCCGGTGCAGCCCGTCGGGCGTGAGTGACACACCGGTGATGACCTCACCCGGCGTGTTCTGGTCGGCCTCGGTGTACTCCTTGCCGTTGCCGGTGGAGGTGTTGAGCACCCATTCGGTGCGACCGTCGATCACGAAGTGGAGGAGTTGCTTCGACTTGTCGACCTCGACCAGCGTGCCGGAATTGGCGCGGGCGATCGGGCGCTGGGTCATCGTGGTGAGCGCGTCGGCGGTGGCCTGATCGACACGGCCGTCGGCGTCGAGGCCCATGTACTTCTCGAACGCCATCACCGCCTGGCTGGTGGTCAACCCGTAGCCGCCGTCGACGCCGGCGAGCCAGAAGCCCAGATCGAGCAGGCGTTGCTGGATCCGCGCCGTCTCGGCGCCGCTCTGGCGGCCGACCGGCTGGAGGGCCGGTTCGACGACGGCGACAGGGATGATGTTCGCCGGCAGCGTCGTCGTGGGCGGCAGGGTCGTGGTCGCCTCGGTGGTCGGCGCCGCGGTGGTCGTGGGCGCTTCGGTGGTCGTCGTCGCTTCGGTCGTGGGCGCTGCGCTGGTCGACGGTGACGTGGTCGTCGTGGCCGCCGTCGTGGTGACATCGAGGGGCGCAGCGTCCGCTCGTTCGCCTCCGGCACCGCTGGTCACGGCCGTCGAGCACCCGGCAGCCGCGAACGATCCGAGCACTGCGACCATGCCGACGACGGCGCGACGATGTGACCCGGCAACCACGGGCAGTGAGCCTACCGGCGAATTCGACAGAGGTGCGGTCACGACCCGGGCCCGGCCTCGACGACGAACGACGGCGCCACGACCGGTTGGCGGTCGAGCCGATCGGGATCGAATCGCTCGACCAGATCAGCCAGGCCCGCGCCCGCGCCCAGGCCGAGCGATTCGGTCAACCACGCCACGACGGTGTCGGCGCCGACATCGACGCGTGCGAGGTCGGCGAGGGTGACCGGCATGCCACGCCGCTTGGCGAGACGCTCGCCACCGGCGTCGACCACGAGGGGGACGTGCAGGTAACGCGGCCGGGCCAGACCGAGCAACTCCTGCAACCGGATCTGCCGAGGCGTCGACAGCGCGAGGTCGTCGCCGCGAACCACCTCGCTGACGCCCTGCGCCGCGTCGTCGACGACGACGGCCAGGTTGTAGGCGGGCACTCCATCGTTACGTCGCAACACCACGTCGTCGACGACGGCCTCGACGGGGCCCAGCAGCCGGTCGACGAAACCGACGGTGCGATGATCCGACCGCAACCGCAGCGCCGGCTGTCGCCCCTCCTCGCGACGCCGGGCCCGATCGGCATCGGTCAGGTCGCGACACGTACCCGGATACGACCCGGGCGGGCCGTGCGGCGCCTGAGCCGATGCCTCGATCTCGTTGCGGATCTCGCGACGCGAGCAGTAGCACTCGTAGACGAGTCCCGCCTCGGCCAGTCGCTCGATCGCCTCGACGTAGAGATCGAACCGCTCGCTCTGACGGATCACGTCGCCGTCCCAGTCGAGACCGATCGACGAGAGATCGGCGAGCTGCGTGCGTTCGTGCTCGCGGTTCGACTGCTGCCGGTCGAGGTCCTCCATCCGCATCACGAAGCCGGCGCCGACCGAACGCGCCGAGAGCCAGGCGATCACCGCGGTGCGAAGATTTCCGACATGGAGATCCCCCGTTGGTGACGGAGCGAACCGGCCGACCATCACGCCATTGTGCCCCGGGCGGGACGACGTGCGGGCCGCGACCCACGGTGATCTCCTACAGTCGAGGCAATGGTGTGTCCGGGGTGCGGGATCGACGTCGCCGAGAGCCAGAAGTTCTGCGACGAGTGCGGTGTCGCGCTCGACCCGACCACGACCATCGACGCCGACCTGCCGACCGGCCCCGTGCCGATCACCGCGCCGCCCGCGCCCGCTCCGACGACGATCGATGCCGACCTGGCGACGGCGCCCGTCCCCCTGTCCGACCCGCCTGGGATCGACCCGACGACGTCGGCCGAACTCGCCCCGCCGCTGCCGAGCCCCACAGCGTTCGATCAACCGACCGAACCGGCGCCGACCGAACCGGCGCCGTTCGAACCGCCCCCGTTCGAACCGCCGGCGTTCGACGACACGACCGAGGCCGAGGTCCTGCCGGCTCCGCCCGTGACACCGACAGCGGAGATGCCGGCAATGGTCTTCGACGGAAGCGGCGACCTCGACGACTATCCGACGCCGCGGGAGCCGTTCCGGCTGCGCGTCGAGTTCATCCTGTCGCTGTTCGCTGCGACCGCGCTGCTGATGACGATCGTCGCCGACATCACCGACATCCGCACCACCCGCCCGGCGGCGGGAATCGCCACGGGGACGACGATGCTCGACGACCTCGGCACGAGCCTCGGCCCTGCTGCGTTCGGAGGCGCCGCGGTGATGGTGGTCGGTGGCCTACTGGCCTGTTTCGGCCTGCGCTGGGGCGCCGGTCTCGCCGGCGGTGCGGGGCTCGCGCTCGTCGGGTGGGCAGGGTTGACGATCGGCCTGGCCGAACTGCCGATCGCCGTCGCCGAGTCGATCACCCGCACCTCGAGCGAGGAGTTCACGCTCCGCGTGACCCGCGACATCGGGTGGTGGCTGGTCGTGGGGGTGGGTGTCATCGCCCTCTTGGTGTTCGTCATCTCACTCCGCTCGATCGGCACCGGTCGCCGCCCCGCGCTCAACCCGATCGTCGCTGCGGTGAGCGCCGTCATGACGGTCGTGCTGGCGTTCGGGCCGCTCGTGCCCGTCGGTGCAGCGACGTTCGCCGACAACTTCAGCTCGCCCGACCCCGACCGTGATCTGCCGACGCTGTTCTTCACGGGCCGCCTCGGCCAGGTCGGCCTGATCGCACTTGCAGGGGTGATCGGTCTCCTGATCGTGCGCAGCTACGGGCTCGGCCTCGCCGTCGGCGGCGTCAGCGTGGCCATCGTGCTCTGGGTGATGTCGCTCGCCGAGGTGGGCAGCCGTCCGGTGGGGATCGCGGATCGCAACCCCGGCGCCGTCGACACCGTGCCCCACGCCGTGACGACGGTCGGCATGATCGCGACGCTGGTGATGTTCACGCTCGCGACCGCGTTCGCGATCGTACGGCTCCGGCCGCGTGCCGCGCGGTGACGACGTGCGCGGCCCTGCATCGTCGCGGACGGGCAGCCGGTCAGTCGCGCAACTGCGCCAGGAACCGCTGGCCTGCGCAGGCGACCTCGTAACGCCAGAGCGCAACCGGGTCGACGACGCGACCCGACGGGTCGAGCGCGGTGGCTGACAGCGTCGCGACCTGCTCGTCGAGACGCTCGCGCTGGGCGTCGAGCATCGGGACGATGTCGACCCCGCATCGCTCCGCGAGTGCGATCTTCAGCAGCAGCTCGCTGCGGAGATCGCGCAGATGGCTCACCGGCGTCCTCAGCCATGTCCGCATCCGGGCGCGGCCGGCACGTGTCGCAGCGAGCAGGGTGCGGTCGGGGCCGGCGTCGCCTGGCTCCGACCCGACCGGACGCACCAGACGGCGTTCGACCAGTTGATCGAGCGACCGATAGGTCAGCGGACGCGACAGCGACCAGATCCGACCGATCGGGGTGTCGGGCCGGAGTTCCGCGGCGATGGCGAAGCCGTGGGCGCGCTGGTCGTAGAGCAGTCCGAGGCATGCCCATTCGCCGAGCAGGAGTCCGTCTCGGGTCATGCCTGATCACTCACACCGACCGGCTCACACGGGATAGGTGGTGATGTCGGTGGCCTTGAGGACCGCGTGGACGGGGTCACCGGGTCGGAGGTCGAGGGCCTCGAGGGCACCGATCGTGATCTCGGCCACGAGTGGGATCGGCCCGTCGACGCCGACGCGTGCACGATCGCCCAGCCTGTCGATGTCGGCGATGGTGCCGGTGAGGACGTTGCGGGCGCTGCTCGTCGGGTCGGTGCCGAGCGACAGCGTGATCGCCTGCGGGCGGATCACCGCGAAGACCGGGCCGGGGTCGGCCGCGACGACCAGGTGAGCACCGTGGTCGGTCGTGAGCACTCCGTCGGCGACGACGCCACGGACGAGATTGGTGCCGACCAGTTCGGCGACGTAGCGAGAACGTGGATGGGCGGTGACGTCGGAGATCGTGCCGACCTGGGCGACGCGACCGCCCTCGAAGACCGCGACCCGGTCGGCGAGCGCGTAGGCGTCGACCGGATCGTGGGTCACGAGGATGCGCACCCCGGGGAACGTGGCGAGGTGCTCGCGCAGGCTGCGCCGGACGTCCTGGCGGGTACGCACGTCGAGCGCGGCGAGTGGTTCGTCGAGCAACAGCATTGCCGGGTCGATCGCGAGTGCCCGGGCAAGTGCGACACGTTGGGCCTGTCCACCGGACAGCCGCGACGGTCGCGCGTCGGCGAACTCGCCCAGGCCGACGCGGTCGAGCCAACGCCGGGCGCTGCTGCGGGCGTCGTTCGCGCGGACGCCGCGGGCGCGGAGTCCGAACGCGACGTTCTCGAGTGCACTCAGGTGGTCGAACAGGAGATGCTCCTGGAACACGAACCCGACCGGTCGGGCTTCGGGCGTGACCAGTGTTCCGGCCGCCGGATCGTCGAGCACGGTGCCGTCGAGGGTGATGCGTCCCCGATCGATCGCGCGGAGCCCGCTCAGCGCACGCAACAACGTCGACTTGCCCGAGCCGTTGGGTCCGAGGACGGCCAGGATCTCGCCGGCGGCCACGTCGAGTTCGACGTCGAGGGTGAAGTCGCCGAGATCGACGCCGACGTGGGCCGACAGTCCCGTGTGCGGCGCGACGGTCGCGCTCACGTCAACGCCGCCCGGGCACCGCTGAGCCAGCGTTCGCGGAGGCCGATCAGCACGGCGAACGACACCGCGATCAGCACGAGGCTGATGACGAGCGCCTCCTGCGGGTCGGTCTCGAGCGCGAGGTACGTGGCGAGCGGGAGCGTCCGGGTGGTGCCGGGGAAGTTGCCGGCGAAGGTGATCGTGGCGCCGAACTCGCCGAGCGCCCGGGCCCACGCGAGGACGCCGCCGGCGATCAGGGCAGGTCGGATCGTCGGCAGGGTGACCCGCCGGAACACGTACCACCTCGAGCCGCCGAGCGTTCGTGCGGCGTCCTCGTGACGCCGGTCCATCTGCCGCAGCGCCGACTCGACGGTGATGACGAGGAACGGCATCGACACGAACGTCTGGGCGACGACGACACCCCACGTCGTGAACGGCAACCGGACGTCGAACCACTGGTCGAGGTACTGGCCGAACAGGCCCCGGCGTCCGAACGAGAAGAAGAGCGCCACGCCGCCGACCACCGGCGGCAGGACCATCGACAAGGTGCACAGCGCCCGTACCGCCGAGTTGCCGGGGAACGGGACCCGGGCGAGCAGCCAGGCGAGCGGGACGCCGAAGAGGAACGCCAGGGCCGTGGCGACCAGGGAGGTGCGCAACGAGAGCCACAGGGCGGTGCGCACCGATTCCTGGCCGAGCACGCCGAGCATCGAACCCCAGGGCGCCCGCCACAGCAGGCCGACGAACGGCAGCGCGAAGAACGCGATCGCCACCATCGCCAGCACGAAGACGGGGGCGGGCAGCTGGGCTCGATCGTCTCGGCGCGTCATGGTGCTCCGAACCCGTACGACGCGAGGACGTCCTGACCGACCGGGCCCGTCACGAACTCGACGAACCGGTCGGCGGCACCTCCGTCGGACACCGCCACGATCGGGTACTCGGCCACCACGTTGACGTCGGCGGGAAGTTCCACCCCGCTCGCCCTGTCACCGGCAGCGAGCACGTCGGTGCGATAGACGATGCCGGCGTCAGCTTCGCCGAGCGTCACCTTGGTCACCACGCCCCGCACGTTCTCCTCGAACGAGTCGGCGGTGAGGCTGACCCCTGCGCGCTCGACGATCTGGTCGGCGTAGGCGCCGCAGGGGACTTCGGACGCGCAGACGACGACCACGAGATCGCGTTCGGCGAGGTCGTCGAGACCGGTGATGCCGAGGGGATTGCCCGCGGCGACGATGATCTCGGCGCTGTTGGTGGCGAAGGCGAGCGGAGTACCCACGGCCGCTCCGGCAGCGGTGACCTTGTCCATGTTGGCCGTGTCGGCGGACGCGTAGACGGCGACCGGTGCACCTTCGACGACCTGCCGAGCGAGGTCGGACGACGAGGCGAAGCTGAACTGGACCTCGACGTCGGGATTTGTCCGCTCGAAGGCCTCGGCGAGTTCGGTGAACGCGTCGGTGAGCGACGCCGCCGCGAACACCGTCAGGGTGTCGCCCCCGGTCGAGCCCGCACATCCGGCCGCCAGCACGCCGAATGTCCCGAGCGCCACCCCGATCACCGTGACGAGAGCTGAGCGAACGACGAGCGGCACCGCCGTAGCGTAGTCAGTCGTTGACTAGTCGTCACCGTCGGATCGTCGCTCGCCGACCGGACATCGCCCCGAACGCGAGAGAACCCCCTGCAATGCAAGGGGTTCGTCGTGCGCGAGGGGGGACTTGAACCCCCACGCCCTTTCGGACACCAGCACCTGAAGCTGGCGCGTCTGCCATTCCGCCACTCGCGCAAGTGGAGTCCCGAACGCTAGCGCACCTCGAACTCGGTTCCCACCCGCCGAACGTCGCGCCGCTGGGGTGCGGCCGGGGGTTCGGGCGACGAGGGGGGCCCTGCGGTGACGAGTAACCTCGCACTCCACCTATGGG
>Ga0316197_10001082_pt1 | contig 19346 bp, 14 predicted proteins | sample OudBiesiAoxic_MG_FD_204939 | JGI IMG/M metagenome (GOLD analysis project Ga0316197, IMG submission 204939) | Coastal sediment microbial communities from Oude Bieten Haven, Netherlands - site A oxic | ecosystem: Environmental > Aquatic > Marine > Coastal > Sediment | place: Netherlands... | reverse complement strand
CACGGTGCGTTCGAGTTCGGCGGGTGTCGTCGTGACGTGCACCGACAGCCGCAACAACGTCGGGAGATCCCGCCGCTCGACATCCCAGCGTGCCGAGCCCACCGGCGTGGTCGTGGCGTTGATCCGGCGCTCGCCCAGTCGAACGCGGAGCACCTCGGAGTCGACTCGGGGGTGCGTCACGGTGACGATCCCACACTGATCAACACCCTCGTCCCACACGACGAGACCAGCGTCGGCCAGCCACTCACGCAGCTGGTCGGCCCGCTCGGTCACGGTCGCCTCGATGCGGTCGATGCCCCAGTCGAGTGCGTGGTCGACGGCGGCTCCGAGGCCGAGCCAGCCGGCGACGCTGTGCTCCCAGTACTCGAATCGACGTGCGCCCTCGACGTACTCGAAGCGATCGGCCGCGACCAGCTCCGCGCCGTGGTGGTCCGGTTGCGCCGGTCGCAGCGACTCGACGATCGACGACCGGACGTACAGCAGACCGGTGCCGCGCGGCCCACGCAGGTACTTGCGGCCCGTCGCCGAGAGGAGGTCGCAGCCGATCTCGTCGACGTCGACCACCCGCTGCCCGAGCGATTGGCACGCATCGAGCAGGAACGGAACGCCGGCAGCCCGGGTCAGGGCACCGACCTCCGACGCCGGGTTCACCAGCCCACCGTTGGTCGGCACGTGGGTGAGCGACACGAGGGCGACATCCTTCGTGCGAAGACGATCGGCCACGGCCTCGACGTCGACCTGCCCACTGGAATCACTCGGCACGCGGTCGATGTGGACACCGCGACGATCCGCGGCAGTCAGGAACGCGACGATGTTCGCGCCGTACTCGTGGTCGTGGACGACGATGTGCTGCCCGGGTCGCATCGGCACCGACCAGAACGCCGCGTTCCATGCGGCCGTCGCGTGCTCTGTGCGAGCGATCTCGGTCGGCGCCGCTCCGATCAACCGGGCGACGGAGCCGTAGACGGCGTCACAGCGATCGGACGCTGCCGCCGCCGCCTCGTAACCACCGATCGTCGCCTCGGCCCGCACGTGCTCGATCTGGGCGTCGAGCACGACCTGTGGCGGCAACGACGAGCCGGCGTGGTTGAGATGGGTCACCCGCTCGGCACCAGGGGTGACGGCGCGCGCCGCCGCGATCTCGGCCTCGCTGAACGGCGTCGCCATCAGTCGAGTGCGGCGAGCAGCGCGTTCTCGACCACTTCGGTCAGCGCCGGGTGGATGTACAACACGTGCCGAGCAACGTCCTGCGCTCGCTGGTCGAACTGCATGGCCTGGATCAACGGTTGGATGATCGACGACGCCTGTGGCCCGAGCACGTGCGCCCCGATGATCAGACCGGTGTCGTCGTCCACGAGCACCTTGGCGAACCCGGTCTCGTCGGCCATCGCCCAGCCGTATGCGGTACCGGCATAGTCACGCTTGCCGACCCTGAAACGGAGTCCCTGCTTCTCCGCTTGCTGCTCGGTCAGCCCGACGGTGGCGACCTGGGGATTCGAGAACACTGCGCTCGGCACGGCCTTGTAGCTGACCCGGCGGACGTCGTCGGGGTGCGCGATGTTCCAGAAGGCGACGGCCGCTTCGGCGTTCGCGAGGTGCTTGAGCTGGTAGTTGTTGGCGAGATCGCCGACGGCCCAGATGCCGGCCACGTTGGTGGCCATCGTGTCGTCGACGGCAACCGTGCCGTGGTGGTGACAGGCCAGACCGGCGGCGTCGACGTTCAACAGGTCGCTGTTCGGCTCGCGCCCGGTCGCGACCAGCAATTCGTCGACGATCGTCTCGCCGAGGGCGCAGGTGATCTTGATCCCGTCGGCGACGCGCTCGACTCTCGTCGGGACATGGCCGAGCATCAGGTCGACCCGCTCGGCGAACACCTCGGTGAACCGGGCGGAAATGTCCCGGTCGAACTCGCGCAGCAGCGTGTTCGAGCGGTTGAACACGGTGACGTGCGATCCGAGTCCGGAGAACACGTGGCCCATCTCGACGGCGATGAAGCCGCCACCGATGATGCCGAGCCGCTTCGGCAGTTCGGGCAGGCGCATGATCGAGTCCGACGTGTGGAATCCGGTTTCCATCAGCCCGGTGATCGGCGGGACGACCGGCCGGGCGCCTGCGGCGAGGAGGATGTGGGGTGCAGTGATCCGACGGCCTTCGACGTCGATGGTGCGTTCGTCGACGAAGTCGGCGGTTCCCTCGATCAAGGTGACGTTCGGGCTGCCGGTCGCCCGGTACTCGCGGCCGCTCTCGACGATCGGGTCGATGCGCCCGAAGACACGGTCGCGGATCGCCGCCCAGTCGGCACCGTTGAACTGCGTGTCGATGCCGAGCTTGCCCGAGTCGCCGGCTGCGACCGCGACGTCGGCGGGGTAGACGAACATCTTCGACGGGATGCAGCCGCGGTTGAGACACGTCCCCCCGAACACGTCGCGCTCGACGATGGCGATGCGCCAGTCCTCGAGGTAGGCGGGGATCGAGTTACCCGAGCCACTCCCGACGATGATCAGGTCGAACGTCTCGGTGGTCTGGTCCGCTGCAGCGATGCTCACGAAGAGGAGACAACCACCCGAGCCCGCCAATCCTTCCCGCCGGCCGGCACGCTGCGTGACCCCGGGGACCACGAGTAGTGCAGCGGCGTCGCGAATGCGGCAGGGTGGAGGGATCATGCGACAGACCGGCGATGGATTCATGAGATGCAGCGACGGCCACGTGCGATGGGGCGTGTACGGCGCCGCCGGGGTGGTGTTCGTGGTGCGCGACGCCCACGGCGTGCCGCTCGTGATGCTCCAGAAGCGATCGGCGATGGCTCACGAGGGGGGCAACTGGTCGTGCGCGGGCGGTGCCCTCGACCTCGGCGAGACCCCGTTCGAGGGCGCGCTGCGCGAGGCGAGCGAGGAGGTGGGTGTGCCACCGGGAACGCCCCGCTTCCTCGGCGAGTACGTGTTCGAGCCCGCGACCGACTGGAAGTACACCACGGTGGTGATCGAGGTCGAGGCACCGTTCGGGTCGTCGCTCAACTTCGAGACCGACGAAGTCGACTGGTTCCACCTCGACCAGGTCGACCAACTCCCGCTCCACTTCGGATTCGCGACGGCGTGGCCCCACCTGCGCGCCATCATCGAACGCTGAGGCCGCTCGGCGCCCGAGGCGTGCCGAAATCCACCGGGAACGCTGATCGCCCGGCCGTAACATCGGCGCATGGCGACGCACACGGTGAACGGTTCCTGCCACCACGACTGCCCCGACACGTGCGGATGGACGGTCACGGTCGAGACCGGACCGGCCCCGATCGCGGTGAAACTCCGCGGCAACCCCGACCACCCGTACTCCGCCGGTGAACTGTGTCCGAAGGTCAATCGATTCGTCGACCGCGTGTACGACCCCGGCCGCGTCCTGTTCCCGATGCGCCGCGTCGGCGCGAAGGGCTCCGGGGAGTTCGAGCGGATCTCGTGGGACGACGCACTCGCTGAGATCGGCACACGACTGCACTCGGTGATCGCCGAACACGGAGCCGAGGCGGTCCTGCCCTACTCCGACGCCGGCAACCAGGGCCTGCTTGCCATGATGGGCCTCAACCCTCGCTTCTTCGGCCACATGGGTGCCTCGAAGCTGCTGCGCGCGATCTGCGGTCCGACCGTCGGCGCAGGCCTGCGCATGACCAACGGAACCGGCCGGGGCATGGACGCGCTGGAGCTCGAGCACTCGCGGCTGATCCTGTTGTGGGGCACCAACACCAAGCTGACCAACCGGCATCTCTGGCCGACGATCGAGGCGGCCCGCCAACGAGGAGCCCGGCTCGTCGTGATCGACCCGATCCGCACGCTGACCGCCGAGGCCATCGACGAGACGCGCGGCGACCGGTTCATCCAACCGTTGCCGGGCACCGACATCGCGATGATGTTGGCGATGATGCACGTCATCATCCGCGACGGGTTGATCGACGACGCCTGGATCGCCGCCCACACGACCGGGTTCGAGGAACTGCGCGACGCCGTCGCCGACTGGACGCCGAGCCGGGCGGCCGACGTCACCGGCGTCGCAGCCGATGTGATCGAGCAACTGGCGCTCGACTACGCAACGGTGCGTCCCGCCGGCATCCGCACCCTGATCGGTGCCGAGCACCACGAGAACGGCGCGATGTTCTTCCGCACGCTCGGTTGCCTTCCCGCACTCACGGGCGCCTGGGCCGAGCGGGGAGGCGGCATCGCCAAGAGCGTCGGGTCGTACTCCGAGGACCTGATCGACGTGGTCGCACTGTTCCGACCCGACCTCGAACGCGCCGGAGGTCGTCGAGAGCCCCGCACGCTCAACATGAGCCTGCTCGGAGCGATCCTCACGAGCCCGCACGCCGGAGGCACCGATGGGCCAGGGGTGCATGCCCTCATCGTCTGGAACTGCAATCCGCTGGCAACGGTCCCGCGCGCCGAATCGATCCGCCGCGGCATGGAACGCGACGACCTGTTCACCGTCGTCCACGAACAGTTCCTGACCGACACCGCCCGCTACGCCGACATCGTGTTGCCGGCGACGACCCAGATCGAGAGCGACGACGTCGTGCTCCCCTGGGGACACCTGTGGGTCGGATGGAACGGCGCCGCCATCGACCCGGTCGGCGAGTCGTGTTCGAACACCGAACTGTTCCGACGTCTCGCGCAATCGATGGGCTACACCGAACCGTGTCTGTTCGACGACGACGACACCCTGCTGCGCGACGCCCTCCCGACGATCGACCTCGACGAACTCCGCCGGGTCGGCTGGACGCGTGCGCCGTACCCCGACGACGGCCGGCCGTTCGGCGACGGCGACTTCGAAACCCCGTCCGGACGGGTCGAGCTGGCCTCGGACCGCCTCGAACGCATGGGACAACCACGCGTCCCCACGTTCGTCGCACCGCTGGAGGGTCCGGCAGGCGACGCCGAACTCGTCGGCCGGTATCCACTCCAGTTGCTGACGCCGAAGCACCACACGCGATTCCTCAACTCCGGCTATGCCGACCTTCCCAAGCACGGCCCCGCCGAGGGCGGGCCGTTCGTCGAACTCGACGCCGTCGACGCGGCAGCGCGCGGCCTGACCGACGGCGCGATGGCCCGGGTGTGGAACGACCGCGCATCGGTCTCGGTGCCAGTGAAGGTCACCGGACGGCTCCGGTCCGGCGTGGTCGCGATCCCCTTCGGATGGTGGAGTCGCCACCACCCCGACGGCAAGGTCGCCAACAGCCTGACCAACGACACGCTCACCGAATGGGGCGGCGGCGTCGCCTACTCCGACACCCTGGTCCAGGTCGAAGCGCTCGGAGCGTGACATCGCCGGATGTCACGCTCGGCTCCGTGGGCCATCGGTAACCTGCGGCCATGGCCGGTGACCTGATCTACGCGTTCAGGGTGATGCGGTTGCCGCTGCTGGATGCCGGTGGCGCGACGATCGGACGCATCGCGGACATCGTCGCGATCCCCGGCCGCGCCGCGACAGGTCGCGAGCCGGCGATCCCGCCGCGCATCGTGGGTTTCGTCGCCAGCAGCCAGCGCCGCCGCATCTTCGTCAACGCGAACCGACTCGCGGAGTTGAGCAGCGACGGCGCCCGGCTGCGCAGCTGGGACGTCGACCTGAACCCGTTCAAGCCGCGCTCGGGCGAGGTGCTCATCGGCGCCGACCTCATCGACCGGCGCATCGGCGACGAGACGGTCAGCGACATCGCTCTGCGCATGCACGACGACGCCCGCGTCCCCTACTGGGTGATCGACAAGGTGCGTCTCGCCCGCAAGAGTTCCCTGCGGCGGCGACCCAGCTATCGCCTCGTCGACTTCGACGAGGTGCCCGCGCTGTTCGATGCCCCGACCGAGATGCAGGCCGAGGCGGCTCGCCTCCGTGACGTCCACCCCGCCGAGGTCGCCGCGATCGTGCGTGCGTTGCCGATCGACCAGCGCCGCCAGCTCGCCGAGGCGATGGACGACGAACGCCTCGCCGACGTGCTCGAGGAACTGCCCGAGGAGGAACAGGTCCGCATCGTCGAGCAGCTCGACCGCGATCGTCTCGTCGGCGTGTTCGACGAGATGGAGTACGACGACCTCGCCGACCTGCTCGGCGAGATGGCCCCAGCCGACCAGGAGCGCATGCTGAGCGTCATGGACATCGACGATGCCGACGTCGTGCGGCGCCTGCTCTCCTACGAAGAGGCGACCGCGGGCGGGCTGATGACTCCGGAGGTGATCATCCTCGGGCCCGACACCACCGTGGCCGAAGCCCTCGCCCAGATTCGTAACCCCGCTTGGGTCGTCTCGATCGCCGCACAGGTCTTCGTGACCCAGGCGCCGTACAAGGCCCCGACCGGCAAGCTGCTCGGTGTCGTTCACGTCCAGCGACTCCTACGCGAGCCGCCGCCGATGGAGCTCGGCCGCCTCGTCGCCGACGACCCGACGGTGGCGCCGGACAGCTCCGACCGTGAGGTCGCCGAAATGCTCGCGAGCTACGACCTGCTCGCTCTCGCCGTCACCGACGAGGCCGGCCGCCTCCTGGGCGCCGTCACCGTCGACGACGTGATCGACCGGATGCTCGGCGAGGGTTGGCGGACCAACCACCGTCGCCGCCGGCCCACCACGGCCGATACGGCGGTCTCGCCGTGAAACGGCGAGAGGACCTGACCGCACCGCGGGCGACCGGACGTCGCGGGGTCCAGGTCGACTCCGACACATTCGGAGCGTTCAGCGAATCGATCGCGAACTTCCTCGGCACCGCCCGGTTCCTGGTGTGGCAGACAGCGGTCATCACCGGTTGGATCCTGCTGAACACCGCGATGCCCGAGCGGTTGCAGTTCGACCCGTGGGACCGCGGCCTCGTCCTGCTGACGCTGGTCCTGTCGATCCAGGCGTCGTATGCGGCACCGCTGATCCTGCTGGCCCAGAGCCGGCAGGAGCGCCGTGACCGGATCACCGCCGAGAACGACCGTGAGGTGGCAGAACGCACCCAGGCCGACACCGAGTTCCTCGCTCGCGAGATCGCCGGCGTACGCCTGTCGATGTCCGACATGGTCACCGGCGAAGCCTTCGACGAACGGCTCGAACGCTTGACCCACCTCGTCGAGCGGCTCGCCGTTCAGGTCGAGCAACTCACCGATGACCACCCCGCCGCTGCCCCGAGCCGGCCACGAACGCAAGAGCGGCGGTCACAACTATGAGTTGGCGCTGATCCGGCTCGTCGACGGCACGCCGGTGAACTCCTGGAGCCGCACGCCGACGTCAGCGATCGTCGCGAGCAGTCCGACGGTGTCGAGAGCGGCGTCTCCGGGCCGGACGACACCGACCGGTAGCGAACCCCGAGCGATCGCGGTGACGAACGCGATCGCCGTCGCCGCTGCCGCAGTACCCACCAGCTCCGCGACACCCGCGATCAGGGTGCAACGGCCCCCGTCGAGTCCGTCACCTCGGACCTCCACACGAACCGCACCCACGCCACCTTCACGGTGAGGGGGGCTGAGCATCGGGAGCCAGGCAGTGAGGCGGTCACGACGGTTCGCCGACACGCGAGCGCTGATCCGCACTGCGTCGGGAAACGTGTCACGCAGGAGCACGGGTGATGCGAGCTCGGCCCGATAGCAGTCGTACGGCCCGACGGGCTCGGGGAAGTAGCACAGCTCGCGCCCCGACCCGGCCGGCCGCTGGATCCAGGTCCCATCGTGGTAGCCGACGGCCCGACCGCGCAGTGCATGATGCTGTCGGCGGGCGCACGCCGGTCCCGCCGTGCCGTGAACGGCCAGGTGGATCTCGTCACACGTGGACAGCTGCGACGCCAGGTGGCGCGCCAACAGGCCGGTGAGCCCGGGCTCCATGCCGGCGCCGACCACGAGCGGCACCCCGGCACCACGTGCGCGATCGTCGAGATCGGTCATCGCTCGAACATCGGCCAGGTCGTCGCTGACCGACACCACCGGGACACCGTCGTCGACGAGGCGTGCGGCATCGACGACGTGAGGACCACCGCGGGCGAGCACGGCAACGTCGAGGTCGCGACGCGCCGAGCGCCCGTCGAGCACCACGATCGCCGCGTCGGCAAGCACGGTCGGCAGCCGACGGGCGAACCGGTCACCGACGACGCCGGTGCCGGCCAGTCCGATGGTGATCATTCGCCCTCGGGCAGCTCGAGGGCCCGCCACCCGCCGTGCTGCGGTGGCGTGCCACCAGTGCCGCGGACACGCAACACCGTGGCGACGAGACCCATCATGAAGATGGCCGAGAACGCCCGTCGCAGGAACTTCATCCGGCGCCCAGGGTACCCCAACGCCCATCGCGGACGATCGGCGACCCCCGGACGCGACACGAGGCGCCCGCAGGCGCCTCGTCGAACCGGTGGGGCTAACAAGAATCGAACTTGTGACCTCTGCCTTATCAGGGCAGCGCTCTAACCGACTGAGCTATAGCCCCGGCAAGTCGGAGAGGTTATCGGTGACTCGTGGGCTTCACGCCACCACGACCACGGTGTTTCAACGTGGCAGCTCGCTGCTGTCGTCGACGACACCCTCACGGATCAGCGGCCCCGATTGGTCGTGCAAGACGACCGGCACCTCGGGCTCGGGACGCCTGACCACGAACCGGCGCATCGGCGAGGTGCGGGTCTCGACGACTTCCTCTTCGAGCACGGTGAATCGCATCCCGCCGACGAGGTCGGTGATCAGGTTGAACAGTGTGGCGAACAGCACGGCGAGGCCGGTGAAGCCGACCACCAGGAACAGTCCGCCGATCCAGGCGCTGTGGTAGATCTGCCCGCCGTTGAACTCGAACGACGACCAGCCGAACGACTCGAAGAACCGTTCGACGTTGTCGACCGTGCCGGTCGCGTACGCCACGTTCCACAGCAGCACTCCCGCCGTCAGAACGATGAGGTAGAAGACGAGGTTGGCCACGAGGGCGATCTTGAACACGCTCCACGGATCGACATGACGGACGACGCGGGTGACCCGACGCACCCGCGGCTTGCGGCCGAGCAGGCGCGGCACCGTGACCGGAATCGGGAAGGGCGACGGGTCGTACTCGGCAGAGCGACGCGGGCGACGAATCGCCGACGAGGTGTCGTCCTGGGGCGCGTACTCGACCGTCGGGCCGTCGATGTCGGCGCGTCGCAGTTCCTCGAGGACGTCGTCGGACACGTCTGGTTCCGTACCCGGATCGAGCGCCACCGAACCAACCGGGGCGGCATCGGCCTCGGCATCGCGATCGTCAGCTCCCTCGTCCTCGGTCGCCATGACGATCTCGGGGAGGTCGTACGGCCCGGCGTCCGCGTCATCGAGCATCGCGTCGTCGGAGTCGTCGTCATCACCCTCGACGAGCCGGTCCTCGCCGACGAACTCCTCGACGTCGACGTCGTCGTACGCGTCGTCGTACGCGTCGTCGAGCGCATCGTCGAGGGCGCGCTCGGTCTTGCTCATCTTCGCAAGTGTACGCATCGGGTCCGCCGACGTCCCGTCAAGAGTTCATGGCCCGTCGGTGGCCCGGGCAGCCGCCGTTGCATCACCGAGACGCACGACCACCTGCACGACCCGGCCATCGCCGGCGTCGAACAGTGTCATCGACACGATCGTCGCGCTGTGCCGCTCGGCCAGCTCGACACCGAACGAGCGTCCACCGGCCAGCGACGCGAGCGCCACTGCATCGGCCGCCGTCTGGGCTCGGACGCGCTCGACGAGGCTGGAACCCATCGTCGACAACGCCGCAGCCGCCGACGCGAAGACTGCGCACACGACCACCACCAACACCACCGCCGCCTGACCGACATCTCGTCGGCTCTGCGTGCTCGCCACATCGAACTGCACTGCACCATCTCCTCATGGTCGGTGTCGGACCGTGGCGGCCGCAAGCCGCGAGTGGCGCCGAGCGCAACAGTGGAGGGTGGGGCAGTGCGGGACTCAGGCTTCGTCGATGGCCAGAATCGGGGCGACCGAGCCGACGGCGTCGCCGTCGTCGATGTTCATCACCCTGACACCGGTGGCATCTCGGCCCTGTGACGAGATCCCGCGCACTTCCATGCGAATCGTGACGCCGTTGTTCGAGACGGCGACGATCTCGTCGTCGAGACCGACCATGAAGGCGGCCACGACAGCACCCTTCTTCCCGGTCAGTTTGATGCCGCGGACGCCCTGGCCACCGCGTCCCTGACGGTTGAACTTGTCGAGTTGGGTGCGCTTGCCGTAGCCGGCCTCGGTCATGATCAGGATCGCCGTGTCGTCGCGCGCGACGTCGACCGACACGACGCGGTCATCGCCGTTCTTCAGCTTCATGCCCCGCACGCCACCCGCAGTGCGGCCCATCGCGCGCACGTCGTTCTCGTCGAAGCGGATCGTCATGCCATTGCGGCTGACCATGAAGATGTCGTCGCTGCCACTGGTCTCGATCACCCGCACCAGTTCGTCGTCGTCTCGGAGGTTGATGGCGATCAGGCCGTCGCGACGGCTGGAGTCGTAGGCATCGAACGCCGTCTTCTTGACGGTGCCCTTCTTCGTGGCGAAGAACAGGAATCGCTCTCCGGCGAAGTCGCGGGTGTCGATGATCGCCTGGATCTGCTCGTCGGCCTGCAACGGCAGCAGGTTGACGATCGGCATGCCCTTCGCCGTGCGCTCGCGCTCGGGAATCTCCAACGCACGCAGGCGGTACACCTTGCCCCGGTTGGAGAAGAACAGCAGGTGCGCGTGGGCCGTGGTGAAGATCACGTGGCGCACGATGTCGTCGGCCTTCATCTTGCCGCCCGACACCCCGCGGCCACCGCGGCCCTGGGTCTTGAACGAGTCGGCCGACACGGCCTTGACGTACTGGGCCTGCGTCATCACGATGACGAGTTCCTTGTCGTCGACGAGGTCCTCGATCGACATCTCACCGTCGTCGAAGGTGAGCTGGCACACGCGCGGCGTCGCGAAATCGTCCTTGACGGCGGTGATCTCCTCGCGGATCACGGTGTTCAACCGCTCGGGCTCGTCGAGGATCTCCTGCAGGTCGATGATGTTCGCCCGGGTCTCGTCGAGTTCGGTCTGCAGGTCGAGACGTGACAGGCGGGTCAGCTGTCGCAGCTGCATGTCGAGGATGTCATTGGCCTGGATCTCGCTGAACTCGTACGGAGCGGCCATCAGCCCTTCACGCGCGGCGGCGACGTCGTCGCTGGCCCGGATCAGCGCGATGATGGCGTCGATCACGTCGAGGGCCTTGATGCGGCCTTCGAGCACGTGTTCGCGCCGCTTTGCCTTGTCGAGCCGGTACTGCGAGCGTCGGGTGATCACGTCACGCTGGTGGGCGACGTAGGCAACGAGCGCGTCGCGCAGGTTGATCTGGCGCGGTACCCCGTCGACGAGGGCCACCATGTTGATCGAGAACGTCGACTGCAGCTGCGTGAGCTTGAACAGGTTGTTCTTGACGACGTTCGCGTTCGCGTCGCGCTTGAGCGTGATGATCAGGTTGGTCTTGCCACCCGACGACGCATCGTTCACGTCGGCGATGCCGTCGAGGTCGCCACCATCGACGAGATCCTGGATGCGCGACGCGATCGCGGAACAGCTCGTCTGGTACGGGAGTTCGGAGACGACGATCTCCATCCGACCGCTCTTGGACTCCTCGATCTCGACCGTCGCGCGCATCTTCACCGAGCCGCGCCCCGTGCGGTACGCGTCGATGATGCCCGCCCGGCCGAGGATGCTGGCACCGGTCGGGAAGTCTGGCCCCTTGACGAACTCCATGAGATCCTCGGGCGTGGCATCGGGGTTGTCGAGCAGGTGCACGACGGCATCGACGACTTCACCGAGGTTGTGCGGCGGGATGTTCGTCGCCATGCCGACGGCGATTCCCTGGCTGCCGTTGACCAGCAGGTTCGGAAATCGTGACGGGAGCACGACGGGCTGCTCGAAGTTCCCGTCGTAGTTCGGGATCATGTCGACGGTGTCTTCGTCGATGTCGGCCAGCAGCTGCATCGCCAAGGGGTTCAAGCGACACTCGGTGTAGCGGGCGGCGGCCGGACCGAAGTCGGGGCTGCCGTAGTTCCCGTGGAAGTCGATCAGCGGGTGGCGCAGCGAGAACGGCTGCGCCATGCGCACCAGGGCATCGTAGATCGCGCTGTCGCCGTGCGGATGGAATCGCGCCATGGTGTCGCCCGTGACGCGGGCGCACTTCACGTGGGGCCGGTCGGGCCGGAACCCTTGGTCCTCCATGTCCCAGATGATCCGGCGGTGCACCGGCTTCAGGCCGTCGCGCACATCGGGCAGGGCTCGCGACATGATGACCGACATCGCGTACTCGAGGAACGAGCTCTCCATCTCGTCGTGCAACGAGATGGGCTGGACGGGGTCGATCGGTGGGGTGTCGTTGGTGTCAGTCATGTGTGGTGAGTCGATTCGTGGCGCGGATCAGAAGTCGAGGTTGCGAACGTCGCGTGCGTTGGTCGTGATGAAGTCGCGTCGCGCGGGAACGTCGTCGCCCATCAGGATCGAGGTGATCTCGTCGGCGAGGGCCGCCTCGTCGACGCTGACCTGCAGGAGCGTGCGGGTGCCGTCGAGCATCGTGGTCGTACGCAGCTCCTCCCAGTCCATCTCACCGAGACCCTTGAGGCGTTGGAAGGGCTTCTTGTGATTCGGTCGCTCCACGAGGAAGGCGTCCTTCGCGACGTCGTCTTTGAGGTAGACCTTCTCCTTGCCGATCTCGGTGGAGTACAGCGGCGGCTGCGCGATGTACACGTAACCCGCCTCGACCATCTCGCGCATCTGACGGAAGAAGAAGGTGAGCAGCAGGGTGCGGATGTGACTGCCGTCGACGTCGGCGTCGGCGAGGCAGATCACCTTGTGATAGCGGGCCTTGGTGACGTCGAACTCGTCGCCGACGCCGGCACCGATCGCAGTGATCAGGGCCTGGATCTCGTTGTTCTTCAGCATCTTGTCGATGCGGGCCCGTTCGACGTTGAGGATCTTGCCGCGGATGGGCAGGATCGCTTGAGTCCGCGGGTCGCGGGCGTCGACCGCAGTGCCACCGGCAGAGTCACCCTCGACGATGAACAACTCGGACTCGTCGGCGTTCTTCGACGAACAGTCCTTGAGCTTGTCGGGCATCCCGGCTCCGGACAGCGCCGTCTTGCGACGGATCGCGTTGCGGGCGTTCTTCGCGGCGACGCGCGCCTGCGCGGCGGCAAGGCCCTTCTTCACGACCTTGTTGGCCTCGGTCGGGTTCTCCTCCAACCATTCGGCCAAGCACTCGTTGGTGGCCTTCTGCACGAACGAGCGCATCGGGACGTTGCCCAACTTCGCCTTGGTCTGACCCTCGAACTGCGGCTCGCGCAACTTGACCGAGACGATGGCGGTGATGCCCTCGCGGATGTCCTCGCCGGTCAGGTTCGGATCTTTCTCCTTGATCAGATTCTTCGCCCTGGCGTACTTGTTGAGCACCGACGTGAGAGCGGTCTTGAAGCCCTCGATGTGCATGCCGCCCTCGATGGTGGAGATGCCGTTGGCGTACCCGTGGATGCCCTCGTAGTAGCCGGTGTTCCACTGCATGGCGATGTCGAGCATCTGGCCGTCGGCCTCGTCCTCGTCCTCGAACTGACAGACCTTGGAGAACAACGGCTCCTTGGTCGCGTTGAGGTGCTTGACGAAGTCGACGATGCCGCCCCTGTACTGGTACTCGACCTGCTGCTCGCGTCCCTCGCGCTGGTCGTCGAAGGCGATCACGAGCCCCCGGTTCAGGAACGCCATCGTCTGCAGGCGTTCGAGGACGGTGCGGGCGACGAACTCGACGCCCTCGGCCGCGAAGATCGTCGGGTCGGGCCAGAACGTGATCGTGGTGCCGGTGGCACGTCCTCGCTTCGGTGTGTCGCCGACGACGGTCATCTTGCCCTGGGGCTTGCCGCCCTTGGCGTATTCCTGGCGGTGGTGCTTGCCGCCGCGATCGACTTCGATCGTCAGACGCTCGGACAGCGCATTGACGACGGACACGCCGACGCCGTGGAGGCCGCCGGACACCTTGTAGCCGTCGCCGCCGAACTTGCCGCCGGCGTGGAGCACCGTGAGCACGACTTCGGCGGCACTCTTGCCCTTGTGCTCGCCGGACGTGAACGGGTCGACCGGAATGCCGCGGCCGTTGTCGTCGACCTGGCAGCCTCCGTCGGCGAGCAGGGTGACACCGATGCGCGTGCAGTGACCGGCCATCGCCTCGTCGACGGAGTTGTCGACGACTTCCCAGATCAGGTGGTGAAGTCCCTGGAGACCGGTCGAGCCGATGTACATGCCGGGCCGCTTGCGGACCGGATCGAGCCCCTCGAGGACCTGGATCGCCTTGGCGTCGTAGGCGGCCGTCGTGGTCGCGCTGTTGGCGCTGTTGGCGGATGTGCGCTTCGACTCCCCGCTCGACCCGTTGGCCTCGGGAACGTCGGTCGTTGGTGCTTCGGTGTCGTTGGACACTCGTACCTCGATACTTCTGACTGTCTGACGGAATACCCGCGAAACCGGGCAGTTGGTGGGGCGAACGCCCTGGTCGGCCGGTCATCGACGACTGCGTCGGACCGGCGCCCACAGCGCTACGCGAGTGAACCACAGCCTACCAGCGGGCTGTGACGGAGTCGGGGAGCCCGGTCACCTGATTCACCCCGGATCGGAGCTGCTGGTTCAGCCGTGGGGTGATGCTGGCGACGAGCGAGCGACACGAACGTCCACGCGTTCGACCTGGACGCCGGCGACCGCGTCGAGGCGATCGATGATCGTCGATGTGAGGAACTTCACCTGCGTTGCCCACGCCGCATCGTCGGCCTCGACGGTGAGCACGCCCTCGTCGAGGCGGACCGGACGGACGTGGGCGGCGACGGTCTCGCCGACAGCGTCGTCCCATCGCCCGAACACACCGCCGATCTGGACGCGATCGGTGCCGCGGAGCGACTTCATCATCGAGTCGAGCGGACGCGAGATCGGAACGGGTTCGGCCACGCCGCCACCGTAGCCCCCGACCGGCCGGGTCGGCTTCGGCGTCTGCGGCCTACTCCCCGATCACGCTGCCGGACACGATGCGCAGGACGTGGTCAGCGTGCGCGGCCCTCGGCAGTTCGCTCGCCGTCGTGATCACGACCTGGCCGGCGGGCAGATGCTCGACCAGCGACGTCGCTCGGTGATCGTCGAGTTCGGAGAGCACGTCGTCGAGAACGAGGACCGGGGCCGAGCCGGTGCGTTCGGTGACCAGGCGGTGGCCGGCGAGCCGGAGTGCGAGCGCCAACGTGCGCTGTTCCCCCTGCGAGGCGTGCGTTCGGCTCGGCATCCCGTTGATCGACATCATCAGCTCGTCCCGGTGCGGCCCGACGGTGCTGACACCACGGCGGAGATCCGTCGCCCTCGCGTCGACCAGTGCGGACGCGAGTCCGCCGGATCGCCACTCAGGTTCGTATCGCAACTCGAGCGCCGTCGGCGTCCCGGCGAGTTGTTCGTAGGCCTCGTGCACCATCGGGTCGAGGCGCGCCACCAGCGTGGCTCGGGCGTAGCCGAACTGGTCGGCGATCTCTGCGAACTTGGCATCCCACACGTCGAGCGTCACGGCGACCTCGTCGGTGAGGCGGCCACCCGCCTGCTTGAGCAACGTGTTGCGTTGCCGCACGATCCGGTCGATCTCGAGCCGGATGCCGTCGTACTTCGTGGCCAGGGCGACCAACGTGTCGTCCATGAAGCGTCGACGATCGCCCGGGCCTCCCTTCACCAGCACGAGGTCGTCGGGCGAGAACACCGTCACCCGAACGCTGCCGAGCAGATCACGGACCCGTCCCAGCCGCTGACGGTTGACCTGCACCCGGTTCCGACCGGCGGTCGCCAGCTCCACTTCGACGAGGGTGTCACGACCGTCGTCCTGACGGATCGTGGCCCGGATGATCGCGGCATCGGCACCGGCACGCACGAGCGCATCGGTCGGCGCGGATCGGAAACTGGTCAGCGTGGCCAGGAATGCGAGTGCCTCGGCCAGGTTGGTCTTGCCCTGCCCGTTGTCGCCGATCACGACCGTCGTGCCCGTGTGCAGATCGAACGAACCGGTCACGTAGTTGCGGAAGTCGACCAGCTCGAGGTGTTCGATGATCATCGGACCGCCAAGTCAACCAGACGCGCGTCCCGCTCACGGGTCCTGTCGTCGGGGTGCTCCGGGCGTGCGGCCTCCGGCCGGTCCCGACGCATCCCGACGCCACCCGTTCGCTGGAAGCGGCGAGGGAAGCGCCGGCGACGAGCCCGCAGCCTTACGGCACGCGAACCGGCATGAGCAGGTACAGGTAGTCGTCGTTGCCGACGCCGCGCAGGACCGCCGGCTTCATCGGGTCCATGGTGGCGAGCGTGACGTCGTCACTGTCGATCGCGTCGATGCCGGCTGCGAGGTAGTCCGGGTTGAACGCCACGGTCATCTCGGCGCCGTCGTAACTGGCATCGATCTCCTCGGCCGCGTTGCCGACGTCCTGGGTGATCGCCGTGAGTTGCACGGTGTCGCCGCCCAGCGTCAACCGCACCGGTGTGGAGTCCTGAGCCAGGATCTTCACCCGTCGGATCGCCTCGAGCATCGCCGCCTTGCCGACCGTCAACAGGTTCGGATAGCTCGACGGGAGCAGGTTGCGGTAGTTCGGGAACTCCCCTTCGATCAGACGCGTGCTCAGCCGGGTCGTCCCGGCCTCGAAGGTCGCCTCGCGTTCGCCGAGCCTGACCGAGAGCTCCTCGACGTCGCCGATGATGCGCTGCAGTTCGTTCAGTGCGCGCCCGGGAATCAGGACGTGTTTGCCGACCGCCATCACGCTGGTCTCGGGAAGGTCGCGGACGGCCAGTCGGTACGAGTCGGTCGCCACCATGCGCAAGCCATCGTCCTCGGACGCGAGGAGCACACCGGTGAGCACCGCACGCGCATCGTCGGTCGAGGCTGCCCGAACCACCTGCCGGAGCGCGTCGACCACGACATCGGCCGGCAAGGTCACCGGGTCCGCCGCAGGTTCGCTCTGCGCCGGGTAGTCGTCGAGCGAGAGCGGCCGCACCGAGAACTGAGATCGTCCCGCGCTGATCGACAACTCCTCGTCGTCGAGTTCCACCGACACCGCTCCGGCCGGGAGCGCCTTCACGATGTCGCCGACGAGACGTGCCGGAACGACGGCGGCACCATCACGTTCACCTCCGACCTCGACCGTGAGACGAATCGTCAACTCGAGATCGGTGCCCGTCACCGTCAGTTGGTCACCCTGGACATCGAGTCGGACACCGGCGAGCACCGGCAGCGTGCCGGTCCGGTTCGTGGCTGCTCGTCCTGCGGAACCGACTGCGTCGGCCAGAACGTCACGTTCGCAACGGAACTTCACAGTGGGCACTTCTCCTCATGCAGGGATGTCTCAATGTTCAATGTCAGTAGTAGGTGCTGTGGACTGGGGACGTCCACGCGTCGTTGCAGCGTAGGACGGTTGCGGGCATCCACATGGGATGGGTCGCTGATCCCCATGTCGCGAATTGCACCGGTGTGGCTCGGTGGACAACGTCGCGATGTCCACCGTCGATGCCGCGTTGTCCCTCGTGTGTCCCCAGAGTTGTTCGCGCTGCTCATGCCTTGAGCTGCTGGAGGAGGTCGGTGACCTGGTCGTAGATCTGTTTGCGTTCGCTCATCAGTCGCTGGATCTTCTCGTTCGCGTGGATGACCGTGGTGTGGTCGCGGCCTCCGAAGAGGCGAGCGATCGCCGGATAGCTGAGATCGGTGAGCTCTCGGAACACGTACATGGCGATCTGGCGGGCGGTGACGAGCGGGCGCTGCCGGCTCCGACCCTTCAGGTCCTCGACCGGGAACTTCAAGATCGCCGCGATGTCGGCGAGGAGTTCTTCGTCGGTGCGCGCCTTGGGCTTGTTGTCGTTGAGCAGGTCGGCGAGTTGGGTCTCCGCGAGATCGGTGGTGATCGGCACCTGGTTGAGGCTGGCGTAGGCCGTGACGCGGATGAGGGCCCCTTCGAGCTCGCGGATGTTCGTCGCGATGTTCGTCGCGATGAACTCGAGCGTCTCGTCGGGGACGAGGACACGATCGCGTTCGGACTTGTTGCGCAGGATCGCCAGTCGGGTCTCGAGATCCGGCGGCTGGATGTCGGTGATCAGCCCCCACTTGAAACGTCCGCGGAGGCGTTCCTCGAGCGTGGGAATGGCGTCGGGCATGCGGTCGGAGGAGATCACGACCTGTTTGTTGGCCCCGTGAAGCGAGTTGAACGTGTGGAAGAACTCCTCCTGGAGGCCTTCCTTGCCGGCGATGAACTGGATGTCGTCGATCAGGAGCACGTCGATGTCGCGGTAGCGGCGGCGCAGCGAGTTGGTGGTGTTCTGTCGGATGGCGTCGACGTACTCGTTCATGAACGTCTCGGTCGAGACGTACCGAACCTCGTGGTGCTGGTAGTTGGAGTGGACGTAGTGGCCGATCGCGTGGAGCAGGTGTGTCTTGCCGAGCCCGGCCGAGCCGTAGATGAACAGCGGGTTGTAGCTGCGCGCCGGGGTCTCGGCGACCCGCAGGGCGGCAGCCAGTGCGAATTGGTTCGATGCACCCTTGACGAACGTCTCGAAGGTGTAGCGCGGGTTGAGTCCGGCTTCGTCGAGCAGGAGCGACCGGCGGGTGTCGATCGCCTCGTGGCCGGCCTCGACCGGCGCCTCGACGGCCTCGACGCGTTGGTGTTCGACGTCGATCGTGGAGTCGATCCCCGTCACGTCGCCGCCGGTCTCGACGTCGATCTCGACGGTTCGGTTGCCCTCACCGGCGTCCTCCAACGCCGCATTGACGAGCGGCAGGTATCGACTGAGAATCCGGTCGCGCACGTAGGCGCTCGGGGCGAGCAGGCGCAGTGTCACCGGATCGGAGTCGAGCGGGGTGACGTCCTGGAACGTGGAGAACCAGACCGATTCCGCGAGTTGGGACCGTAACGAGAGCGTCACCTTGGTCCACACGTCTGCGCTCTCGCTCACCTGGTCATCTCCCGATCCGCACCACGACGATCCACACGGTTGTCCACACGATGTGGACACAGTCGGCCGGAGGGCGGGCGGATGAAACTATCAGGTCCGTCCCGTGAGGAAAACCTGACGATCATCGAGACCACCGTCATCGAGAAACGCTTGCTGAGCAGGCCGGATCATTCCGTGGCGGGGTGTGGACAACTTACATCGATGTGGTTTGCATCGAATGGTTGGCGCAAGTGCGCCGACGGCCGTAGCCTCGGCAGGTCAGTCTGTGCAGGAGTGTCGCGCGTCATGTCGGCGACGCCGAGCACGGATGTGTGTGTTGCCCGAGAAATCGTCCGGAGATCGCCGTGAAGCGTACGTATCAGCCCAACAACCGCCGCCGAGCCCGCAAGCACGGCTTCCGTGCTCGCATGAGTAC
>Ga0316197_10001081_pt1 | contig 19357 bp, 16 predicted proteins | sample OudBiesiAoxic_MG_FD_204939 | JGI IMG/M metagenome (GOLD analysis project Ga0316197, IMG submission 204939) | Coastal sediment microbial communities from Oude Bieten Haven, Netherlands - site A oxic | ecosystem: Environmental > Aquatic > Marine > Coastal > Sediment | place: Netherlands... | reverse complement strand
TCGACTTGCCCGTAGGCTCGTTGACGAGAACAACTCACGCCTGTTTTCCACAGTACCATACCTCGGGTGACGACCTCAGTTTCGTCAGACCCAAATCCTTGGGAGAGTCGGTGGCCGCCTACCGATCGATCCTCAACGTACTGGACAACGATCGAACTTACCTCACGCTCCACCCCAAGTGTGAGCCACAGCTTGGTAAGAGAGGCCTCTACGGGCTGATGGGTGGCTTGCAGGACAGGGATTCAAAAGAGGTCGCGATGCTCTGGGTACTCAATTTCTCGGACGGGCGGCATTCCCTACTGGACATCTCGGAACGCTCCGGCATCGCGTTCGAAGATCTGCGCCATGCGTCCGACTTGCTTCATCAACACGGCTTGATCAAGTTGATGTCTGAAGGCGACGATCCGATCGGCCCAGGGTATGCTACCTTGCCGGTGAAGTAGCGTTCCCAGCCTGGGAACCATGGAGGTGGAAGTGCCGTTGACTCTCCTCGTCGCTGTCGATTTCTCGGACGCATCGACTGCAGTGCTCGATCAAGCGCGTACTTTGGCGCTCGCGATGAATGCCAAAACGTTCCTGATACACGTGGCCGAACCGGAGCCAGACTTCGTCGGATATGATGCAGGTCCCCAGACCGTACGCGACTCAGTGGCAAAGAGGTTTCACGAAGAGCATCGGGCCTTGCAGAACAGCGCCGAGGAATTTCGGTCCGATGGAATCGATGCGGTCGCGCTTCTGGTGCAAGGCCCTACGGCACAGACCCTGCTTGCCGAGGCTGCGAAGCTGAAAGCCGATCTCATCGTCGTAGGCTCGCACGGAAAGGGCGCCGTGAAGCGACTGCTGGTGGGGAGCACGAGCAATGGCATTCTGCATAAGACAGATCTGCCTGTGCTCGTCGTGCCTACTCATGGAAGAGCATGAAGAGAGGAGGTCGCCGGCGGCGGCGTCAGCCGTTATCCGGATTGAAAGCTGGATGTCGACGATCCCGCTCGGAGATGATTGGGTCGAGCAGCGGCCACTTGATGCCGAAGAAAGGATCGTCCCAACGCACCGCTCGCTCTGCTTCCGGAGTGTAGAATTCCGACAGGAGATAGAAGACTTCTGTGTCTGGTTCCAGTGTCTGAAACCCGTGGGCGAAGCCAGGCGGGATGTAGAGCATGCGGCGGTTGCGCTCAGTGAGCTCGACGCCGAGCCACTGGCCGTAGGTTTCCGAATCTGGACGAAGGTCAATCATGACGTCGTAGAGCGCGCCACGAGTACAGCGGACCACTTTGACCTCCTCATGAGGTGCCGCCTGATAGTGCATGCCCCGCAAGGTGCCTTTCGATTTGTTCCAGGAGATGTTGTGCTGCACAAAGCGGCTCGTCAGGCCATGCGATTCGAACTCCTCGCGGCAGAAGCTACGCGCAAAGAACCCCCGATGATCCTCGATGGGCTCGAAGTCTATCTGGTACGCCATGTGAAGTTTCAAAGGCGTGAATTTCATGACTTGCTAACCGGCCGGCGACGCTGAATCAAACAGAGCGTCGCTGCATTCACTCGACGACTCGGACCTCGGGCACCGGTATGATGAACTTGCCGCCCTGATCCCGATACGCCTGTTGCTGCTTCATGATTTCCTCGGCGAAGTTCCAGGCTATGATCATCACCGAGTCCGGCTGATCTTCGAGGAGCTTCGATGGTGGCTCGATCTTCAGTCGATTACCGGTGAAGTAGAGGCCTTGCTTCATCGGGCTGAGATCGACGATGTAGTCGAGGTACTTGGAATCCACTCCGCAGTAGCTCAGAAGCGTGCAGCCTTTTGCGGCCGCCCCGTAGCCCACGATGCGTTTGCCTTGTGCCTTGACTTCCTCGAGCACTGCAATGAGATCTGTCTTGAGCTTTTCCACACGAGCAGCGAACGACTCGTAATAGCGAAGATTGGCAACCCCAAGCTGCGCCTCTTTCGCCAGAAGCTTCGTTACGGATTCTCCCGCGTTCGGCTTCTTCTCGATGAAAAGACGCAGTGAACCACCGTGAATCGTCGTCCGGACCACGTCGTTCAAATACAGTCCATGTCGTTGGAAAAGGTTTACTAACGACGTAATGGAGAAGTAGCAGAGGTGTTGGTGGTAGATGGTGTCGAACTCACAGTGCTCGATCAAGTCCAGCAGGTACGGGCATTCGATGACCGCTATTCCGTCGTCGTCGAGCAAGCGTGCCACGCCCGCGGTGAAGCCATTGAGGTCCGCCACATGGGCGAGGACGTTGTTGGCCAGAAACACGTCGGCGCGCTTGCCTTCCTCGAACAGATCTTCCGCTAGCTCCCTCGTGAAGAACGTGTTCAAGGTATTGACCCCGGCCTCCTGAGCCTTCTTTGCGGGGCCGTCGGCTGGATCGATACCGAGGACCGGAATGCCAGCTTCGACGAAGTGCTTGAGTAAGTAGCCGTCATTGCTGGCAGCCTCGACGACCAGGCTGTCCGGCCCGAGTCCACGCGTTTCGAGAAGGTTTCGTGCGCTATCTCCGAAGTGCTTCATCAGTGCTTTCGACACTGAGGAAAAGTATGGGTAGTTCTGACAGAACAGAACCTCCGGGGAGACGGTTTCGGTGATCTGAACGAGGCTGCATTCCTCGCAGAGGATGACATCGAGCGGAGCCACCAATTCTGGCTCGCCGAGTTGCTCCTTTGTCAGGAGCTGATCTGCCAACGGCGTGGTGCCCAGATTCAGAAATGACGTCAGCTTCGGAGAACCGCAGGAGCGGCAAGAGTCGATCGCGAATCCGGGGGCCCGTTGTGTCTTAGCTGTGCCTTGTGCCATTCACTTCCCGTTGATGTGGCGGAGTGACTTGTCAATGATGCCGTCTGCAATGAGCATCCGCACGTGATCGATCCGCTTGTAGCGCTTGCCCTCGAACTCCTCGAGCGTGAGGTCGCTAGCCTTGTAAGCCTCGTACAGCTCCTGAGCGCCCTTTCGAACGTTCCACTGCGGCTTGTACTCTGGCACTTCCCGTTGGATGAGAGAGCAGTCCACACGGTAGTTGCGTTTGTCCGGCGAAGCATCCGGAGCGAAGCTGACCTCGCTGCCAGGGACGGTGTCACGAACGATCTCCGCGATCTCTCGGATGCGGAAATTCTCTCCAGGCACAGCCACGTTGAAGGCCCGGTTGTGTATTCTTTCAGTACGCGCAGTGAGCATCGCGACGAACGCTCGAGAGATGTCTTCGATGTGCACGATGGGGCGCCACGGGGTCCCATCGCTCTTGAGCCGAACTGCGCCGGTCGTGTATGCCCATGCGACCAGATTGTTGAGGACGAGATCGAAGCGAAGCCGCGGCGAAACGCCGTACGCCGTTGCATTGCGGAGGTAAACTGGGCAGAACGTGTCGTCCGCCAGTTTCGCCACGTCTCGCTCGACCAGGACTTTGGATTTCCCGTATGGCGTGACTGGGTTGAGATCTCCGTCCTCGGTCAAGAGATCGTCTCCTCCGGCGCCGTAGTTGCTGCACGAGGAAGAGAAGATGAAACGAGCGACCCTGGCCTCTTTGGCAAGCGTCGCGAGGCGGACGGACGCTTCGTGGTTGATCTTATAGGTCAAGTCGGCGTCGAGGTCCCCGAGAGGGTCGTTAGACAAGCCGGCGAGGTGAAGAATCGCGTCAAACCCTTGGACATCCTCGATGGTCACATCCCGGACGTCCTTGATCGTCTCCGGTATCGACTTTGGATCGTCGCCAAAAGTGCAACGCGAAAAGATGTCGCTGTCCAAGCCATGCACTTCATGCCCCGCGTCCAGCAGCATGGGTGCTAGGACCGTTCCGATATACCCTTTGTGCCCGGTGAGTAGAACTCGCATAGATGACTGCTCCTTTGTCCGTATCCTCAGAACCGCTCCGGTCCTTCTATAGCCTGGCCTCCAGCGAGCGAGCTGGCACTCCGTTTTTTCGACGAGGTCATGAACCTTCGATTCGGCCCGCGGAGCCAGAATTTGCAACCCGCAATGTAGCACACAGGCCAGGAATAGCCGGTGAAGTGGCGAACCATTCCTCGCCATTTTCGTTCCGAGATATTTTGCTTTATCGTGCGCACCCGCTAGGCTGTAGGCGCAATTCCGAGGTTCCCCTTTTTTGGGGACAGTAGGTCAACGAGCAGAAAGTTGGAGCGCGCATGAAGGTTGCACTGCTAGCCGGTGGCATCGGCACTAGGCTCGAAGAGGAAACTGTAATCAAGCCGAAGCCGATGGTGGAGATCGGCGGGATGCCAATTCTCTGGCACATCATGATGCTCTACAGCCACTATGGCTACAGCGAGTTCGCTGTCGCGCTTGGGTACCGCGGGGACTACATCAAGAAGTACTTCGTGGATTTCTGCTCCCTCCACAGCAACCTCACAGTCGACCTCAGTAGCTCGCAAGTCTATCGCCACGGTTCCGAGCTACCGAAATGGAAGGTCGATCTCATCGACACTGGGCCCGAAACGATGACTGGCGGACGCATCAAGCGTCTTCAACCGCATATGGGGAATGAAACCTTCCTTCTTACTTGGGGTGACGGCGTCGCCAACATCAACATTCCTGAGCTCGTCGCGTTTCATCGCTCTCATGGAAAGCTCGCTACGGTCACCGCTGTCCGCCCTGCTGCACGGTTCGGTCACATCGAGTTCGACGGAGACAGGGTCGTGGAGTTCTCTGAGAAGCCTCAAACGAGCGAAGGCTGGATCAACGGAGCTTTCTTCGTGCTCGAACCCGAAGTCTTCGACTACATCGAAGGCGACACGACGCAGTGGGAGCTCGAGCCGATGTCAGGTCTAGCTCGGGATGGCCAACTGATGGCCTATCGACACAATTCGTTCTGGCAGTGCATGGACACACTGCGCGACAAGAAGCGCCTCGAAGAGCTTTGGGCCTCGGGGTCCCCTCCTTGGCGCGTCTGGGAGTGACTCAGCCGGTTCGTCTCATTGTTGGAGTGTCACTGCTAGCTCTGCAGATCGTCATGATCGTGGCGGCGCGGTTTCATCCGATGAGGTACTACTGCTGGGCCCCCTATGACTCCCAAAACGAGTACCGGATCGAAACCGTCGTTGATGGTCGCGTCCTGAGCCCACCGCAGGTCGAAGGTCGCTATCGGCTCGAGACGCCGGGCATCAACCCCCGAATGATCTACCAAGTCACTGATGTCATCTCGTACGTCGAACGGGTCTACCACGAATACGATCAGGCCCTAGTCAGCGTTACGTATACGACCAACGGCGGCCCCGAGAACGAATGGCACTGGCCAATACGGTAGAGCGCTTTTCGATCTCCTCCTGGAACCCACTACGGGTCACAGGCACAGACTTGCCGCCTCAGCTTCTGCTGATGGCAAAGATCTCAGTCGTGGGACTCGTGCTGAAGGACTACCACGTAGGTTTCCCAGATGTGTTCGCTCCCTTCTTCGAGTGGATGGAGATCTTTCCGGCACCTTGGTATCGACGAGCCTTCAAGATTGCTTTCATCTTTTGCGGAACGGCTCTGCTACTCAATCGTGGTGTACGGGTGAATTGCTTGATCCTAGGAAGTCTCTTCCTGGTCGCTACGCTGTCGTCGAAGGTCTACTACCGCAACGCCATAGTATTCGTGGGGGTTCTGCTTTTTCTCACGGGGCTCCAAGAGAAGGGCAAGGCCCCCTGGATGATTTGGTGGCAGCTCGCCATCATGTATGTCGGTGCCGGGCTCAACAAATCACTGGAAGCCGATTGGCGTAGCGGCCAGTACTTCGACTATTTCCTGACCAACATCTATCCATCCGAGGCGTATCGGCTCGTCGCGCCTCTGCTTCCCGGGCAGTGGGTGGCGAAATTGATGTGCTGGTCGATCATCCTGGCAGAGCTCAGCGCAGGCGTGATGTTCACGATAGGCCGCCTTCGGCCGCTCGCCGTATGGATTGCCGCGTCAGTCCATGTTGGCGCAGCCCTGCTAGTCGTCGGCGACTACGGGATATTCATGGCGGCGGTCCTGGCCTCCTACCTGTCTTGTTTGCCCTGGCCGGAGCGCCTCAATGCGGCGGTCGATGAGCGGGGAAGCTGGAACTGGGTTCGTGGAGTGCTCGGTACTCTCGATCAGGATCAAATCGTTCACTGGGCCGACCAGGACTCCGAAGTCGGCCCTGGCTTCACGCTGAATGCGTGGCAGCGCAGCTGGTCAGGCAGCAAAGCGTTGGGGATGTTGATGGTCTGGACACCGGCGATCTACTTCGTCGCAGTGCTAGTCCTCACTGGGTTCCAGGGTGATGGGCGGGTGATAGTCGTGCGGCTTGCCGGGGCCGCCGGTGCCATGGTCCTGCTCGGTACCGCTCTTGGAAAGCTCCATGAGACTTTGCGCCATGCATGATCACCCGCGCGCTATTCTTCTGATTTCCTCGATTCCGGTGTTCACACGGAACCTCGTATGGGCAGCTGGTCAGGCGCAACGTTCTTGCTGGGTCATGACACCCAACCGAGGAGACAGCTGGGAATCCTATCCGCACGTTCTGGGCGTCGAAACAATCGACCAAGACATGTTGGTGCGTGCAGATCCCCAACTTTGTGGATTCGTCCAGAACTTCTGTAGAGCTCGTGGGATAGGCGTGGTCATCGCAGGGGATACTCGGAGCTCGCGGTTCGTCCTGCAGCTGGCACCGACGCTTCCCACTGAGGTGCGATGCTTTCCGATGTGTGAGCCGGATCTCTTCGAGCAGATGTACGACAAGTGGCGCTTCGCCAGCTTGCTGGAAGAGCTCGGATTGCCCGCTCCACGGACGACGCTCATTGGAAGCGCTGAGGACTTGGAGCACTGCGACACCGAACCACCACTGATCATCAAGCCCACCCAAGGCGAAGCGGGGCTTGGAGTCCAGACTGTCGGCACCGTCCACGAGCTGCGAAAGTTGGTGAACGAGAGAGCCGACCTACGAAAAAACCCGATTGTCGTTCAGTCATACGTTCCCGGCAGTGACATCGACCTGAGCCTAATCGCTGATCGGGGCCGCTGCGTGGCATGGACGATCCAACAATACTCGGACAGCGGAGTGATGACGTTTCTCGAGCGACCCGATGTGCTCGAATTGGGCCAAGAGCTCGTTCGCCGCACCGGTTATCACGGCGTAATGCATCTGGATCTGCGTATCGATCACAGAAGTGGCGGTGTCGTGTTCATCGAGTCGAATCCACGCTTCTGGGGCTCGCTCTGTTACTCGGTTTGGTCGGGTGTGAATTTCCTGGATCTCGGGCTCCGGTTGATGGACGGCGAAGACGTCTCAAGCCGATTCCGTCCTGTCGACGCTGAGTGCCCCTACTTGGCGGTCACCATGAGCTCGCTTTTCCGCCTTCTGCTCGGTGGTTGGCTCGGGCCGAGAGGTCTGAACGACTCCCAACTCCGGTCTTGGAAGTTCCACCACCATCCTGGCGTTGGGTCGATCAGCGAGTGGCTCAGGCAGAGTATTCGACGACGTCGATGACATGCGCGACGGTATTGGCTCGGAGATCCTAGTTCGCGCCAACGTCGATTCGAACCAACTCGATCTCGCCAAGGATGACGGCACGCAAGGCGTGAGCGCCTTTGGTGAGCTTGACCGCCACTGGCGCGCTTGCCGCCTCTCCCAAGGAGCTGTGCTCGGCAATGGGCTCACCGTCGACTTCAATGATCAGGCGTCCGCGTCCCTCGCCTTCGACTCGAATCGAGTAGGTTCCAGTCTCAGGAGCGATGAGCATCCAAGAGAGCCAGCTATCCCCGGCCTCGCTGAAGCAAGGGACGTACTGGCGCCAGCCGGTCGCTTGTGTGCTGTGTGACCAATCCGCATCTTCGGAATGAAGAGCCGCAGGCAACGTTCGCCCATAGGTCGGCTCATCCCGAGTCCGTCTTGTCCCGCTCCGGATGCTCTGCATGATTGGGTAGTCTGCAGCATTCGCAAAGTCGTAGCTCGGCCAATACTTGTACACTCCCCAAACTGTCATGAAGCTGCCCGAAAGATCCCAAAGCTTCATCGCTCGATCATTGATGCCCGTAGCCCGTGAGTCCTCGAGCTTGCACCAGTTTTGAAGAGGAACTTGGTTGAAATCACCGCCGAGTGACCAACCCGACTCATAGGCAATTACTTGGAGCCCGAACGAGCGCGCGTACTTGGCTTGCGATCGGAGCTGGTAGGCGAGGTCCGGAACACCTTCCTGCCCTTGCGCTTCTCCTTTGTCGAAACCGCTGGACATGATCGCATCGGCGCTGGCGATCCGTACGGCGTCGACCAGCAAGTAGTTGGGTGCGACATCGCGACCAACGAACGTAATCGTGTGCCTCCCCGGCGCGTTGATGTGAAACACCGCACTTCCCCACTCGCCATCGAGGCTATTGATATCGCGAAACCAGCCTCCGATGATCGCGGTATCCGGGCTCACTCGGGCGTCGTCTTGTTCGCGCGAGCTGACTTTGCGGTCGTCCACGAGAATGTCGAAGGGTTGGTACTCAGGCCAATCATCGGCGACGCCAGCTCCGTTGAACGCAATGGCGTAGTGCCCAGCCTTCTTGAAATCAATACGCTGGCTGATCGAACCCGTTCCCAAGAGAAACGCCGCCTGCTTGCCAGAGCTGGGCATGGCCAAATTCTTGAAGCCCTCGATTTCTTTCCCGGGCTGCGGATGGATCAGTCCGGCCGTACCGCTGAACGTCCAAGCCGAGCCCTTCGGCCGAACTCGCCGTGAGCCGGCCTCGATCGCGGGCGTTTCGAAGCTCGAGTCTCGAAAAACCGTGTGAGACTGTTCGCCACTGCTGTTCGCGAGACCATAGTAAGCAGCGCCGCCGCCACCCCAGAGGTAGTGAGCCACCGGCTTTGGGTCACGTACGTGCTGGCCCGTTCGGTTATTGTAGTAAGCATCGATGAAGTCGAGAGACAGAAGCGCGGTCTCTTGGTAGTCATCGTACTGGTACTCGATGAGAATCCTCACCTTGGAACCCATCGCCTCGTCACCCCAAACACGTCGAAACGCCTTGCTTGTTTGCACGGTGCGAATGGCATGCCAGCGCCGCATCGCGGGTAGCCACTCCGGATTACCCGCTTGGCCGTCGTAGTTGATCGCTTTCCAGACCTCAGAGACCTTGTCGTGCTCGGCCTTGGTGATGCGCTTGGCGACATCGGTGGATTCGAACGCCCAGTTCCAAATCTCGTTGTCGAACTCGACGTACAGGCGCAAGTTAGAGTTCAATGGAGGATAGATCGGTTCAGCGGTCGGAGCTCGATAGGGCTCGCGGCCGTCACTTCCATAGCGCGTCAGAAGCGCGAGCTTCTCGATGTATTCATCGTTCGCTCCGATCGGGGTCGTGATGTATAGATCGCGACCGGTTTCGTTGGCGAGCATGACTAGGTACTCCCAGTTCGGCTGTCCGGATGTTCCGACGAAGAACGCATGGCTGGGAGGCGTGCGCTGCGACCACTCTCCGCCGGTGTCTTTATCCGACATGACGTAGCGGAGGACCGTGAAGTGGTCTTGGACGACTTCCTTGAACGGGCGATATACGATTTCATCTGCCCTGTGATGCGCTGCGCTGCCCTGTGCGATCGGTCGCATGAGCTTGATCCGAGTGACTCCGTTGTTACTGTCGCCCGGCTTTCGCTGCGTGTCGTCGAAGTTGAGCATGGTCCGCGAGCCGTCGACCGTCATGAGCGATGTCGTTGAGTTCGTCGAAGCATCGTAGCCGGCGCTCCTGGGCTTCACGAGTTGGTAGGCGCGGCCGTTTGACTGGAAGACAGCGTTGTTGCAGCAATCCTGGCGCAGCTCTGCTTGGCCCTCGAAGTTAATTAGGTAGGTTCCCGACATCTGCGGATCGGCGGGGAAGAAACTCTCGCTCGCAACGAGCTCGACCCCAGATTCGGTTGGCCATCCTTCCGAATCGATCTTGTCCGCGCCCACTCCATAGCGTGAGCTCTTCATCAAGTCCGCCCAGACATGACTCGCCCAGATATGCTGGCTGAGGTTGATGCCTTGCTGCCGAATTGGATCGATCACTTCGCTCGGAGTGCTCTTGCTTCTCCACATGAGCACGCACCGAGCGTCCTCTTCGTTCTCTCGGTACTCGAGCTGAATCTCGTAGAGCTCGTGCGAACGCATCTTGAATGGGATGGACTCGAAAACCCCCGATTTGCTCCAGCGATCGACCAGCGTGGTCCATGCGGCCTGGCCAATGGGCCGAATCTTCATGCGAACGCCATCTGCTGCGTCTCCATGGAACGTGTACGCCTCACTGAAACGAGCAATGATCCGACCAGTCCAACGGACTGAAAAGCCATCACGTGGAAATGAACGGTAAGGCTCCGCGGTCGAACCTCCAACTGGCCTCAGCTCGCCCCAATCGAAATCGATTCGTACGTCGTGGCGTGTGAATGACGGCGTGCCCTCGAGTTCAGAGTTCGAGTAGTAAGCGCCATGGATACCGGCATCCGCGAATCCGCCTCCGACCGCATCCGGAATCGCGGCAGCGGCAGGAGCCGCGAGCAGTAGCGCGACGACTGCCGCAGTCTTCGACAGGCGTTCCGCCGCCGAGCGAACCGCTTTGGCTGTAAGGCTGGTGTCTCTCAATCCATTCTCGTTCGACATTACGCCAGCTTGCCGCAGAACTTTCTTGCTGCAACCGAGTGCGCGTTTCGATGACCGGAGCGAACGCTAGGGACAGTAATCACAGCCGCACCACGCGGCGCCGCCGTTCCCGAAGTTCGCGCAGTCCGGATCACAGCTCGTGTCGCCGTTGGACGGGCAGTCACAGCCATCGGCGGCGTTCACGTATGCTGGGTCGACGTCCGAACACGTCGCCGAGCCAGCGCCCCCGGATCCGCCACCTGAGTTGGGGTCACCATAGCAATACTCGCAACCGCACCAGCCGCCGCCGGCGTTGCCGTCGTCGACGCAGTCTGGGTCACAGTCAAAGGACCCGCTCGCGGGGCAGTCGCAGCCGTCGTGCTTGCCGATCCACTGCGATGGCACGACGGAGCACTCGGCGGATGGGTCATCGGGGCCGCCGGTACCCGCTGTGCCGCCAGCGCCAGCTGCGCCGCCAGTGCCAGCTGCGCCGCCGCCAGCGCCAGCCGCGCCGCCAGTGCCAGCCGCGCCTCCAGTGCCCGCGGTTCCGCCGGTGCCGCCGCCTGAGTTGGGGTCGCCGTAGCAATATTCGCAACCGCACCAGCCGCCGCCGGCGTTGCCGTCGTCGACGCAGTCTGAGTCGCAGTCAAAGGACCCGCTGGCGGGGCAGTCACAGCCGTCGTGCTGTCCGACCCATTGAGCGGGGACGACGGCGCATTCGCCGCTGGGAGGCTCGCTGCCGCCGGTGCCGCCACCGGAGTTGGGGTCGCCATAGCAGAACTCGCAGCCGCACCAGCCTCCGCCGAGGTTACCGTCATTGGTGCAGTCCGGGTCGCAGATGAACGAGCCGTCCGCGGGGCAGTCGCAGCCATCGTGCTGCCCGACCCACTGAACAGGAACGACGGAGCAATCCGCGGTGGGAGGCTGGCCTCCCACTCCGCCGCTGCCGCCCGTGCTTCCGCCGATCCCTCCGCTGCCTGATCCGAACCCGCCAGACCCAGCCGCACCACCTCCACCCGATGTTCCACCGAGGAGCGCGTCGAGCACCGGAACCAGCGCGGCCACAAAGCCATCGGCCATGTGCTCTTCCCCGACGGGATTGGGGTGCACGCCATCAGAGGTCATCGAGGTGGCGTCGAACCCTGTGGCCAGGTCGACTACGACGATCGGCGAGCTTTCGGTGCTGAAGGCGGCTGCAAACCCGTCGAGACTCGCGTTTAGCTCCAGTATCAGCGCGTTGGTGTCGCCAAAGTCGGTCGCAATGAGCTTGGCGAGGATGATGTGCACGCCGGGGGAATCAGAACGCAGTTGCTGGATCAGATCTTCGATGTCGCTCAACGTCGACGACGTCGATTGGTTTTGAAAGGCGTCATTGGTTCCCACGTGCATCAGTGCGACGTCGGGGGTGTAGTTCGATAACCAGCTCCCCAGTGAGCTTGCGAGCTCGTCGGCGCGCCACCCGTAGTGCCCCTCGTGGTCGAGGTCGAAGTCGGGATTCGGATTCGGTCCGCCGTGGTTGTACTGCTCCGAGCCGACGAAGTCCACGTTGTAACCGAGCTGAACAAGAGCGTGATATAGCGGTCGGCGAAAGCTGTCGTGCTGAGTGTCGCCTTGAGTGATCGAGTCGCCCAATGGAACGATGCGAATCGGCTCGCCCTCAGCGCCGTGTACGACTGTGTGGGCCGCCACGACCATGATGACTCCGAAAGCCGCGAGTAGATTCTTTGGCACGATTCGCCCATCATGCCGGCGACAGCCCAATGGCACAAGCGATTGCTGCGAACTCTTCAAAAACAGCTAGTTCGCGTTGCGCTGGCGAGGGTGCACTACCTGTCAGGGACATGAAGTCCATTGAGCTCGTCAGCGCGGCACGAAGCGAAGCGGCAGGTTATCCAGTGGTTTCGTAAACGGAAAGTGTTGGAGCTTCGCCGGGTAGTAGTCTTTCTCCGCGTACTCGATTCGGTACTTCCCAATCAGCTCTCGAAACGTCAGCAAGAAGAGCATCCGGGCGAAGTGCATGCCGATGCACTTGTGGGCGCCACCGCCAAATGGGACCCACATGAAGTTGTGCTTTCGGTGTTCGGCTACTTCATCCGAGAAGCGTGACGGGTCGAAGGTGTTCGGTTCATTCCACCAATCCGGCAGCCGGTGAATGTAGCTGCTCGGTATGCAAACCATCGTATCGGCAGAAACGGGCACGCCTCCGAACTCGCAATCGCGAATCGTCCGCCGAAGAAAGAGCGGAACAGGCGGATGCATTCGGATGGTCTCGTAGAACACGCAGATCAGCTGATTCACCGACTGAAACACGGTTTCGAAGCTGAGCTCTTCGGGCCACTGTGCCATTTCCGCGGCCAGTTGGTCCTGCATGTCTGGGTCGTTGCCCAGGTGGTACGCCGCCATGGTCGCTGCGCTCGTGGTCGTGTCGTGCGCGGCCAGCATCAGAAACACCATGTGGTCGGCGATGTCCTCGTCGTCGTAGTACTCGCCGTCTTCGGTCTTCTCTTTGCAGAAGTGTGCGAAGACGTCTTGGTCATCTGAAACGCGCTTCTGCTCGATCAGGTCCATGAAGAACCGCTTTAGGAACCTTCGGCCTTCGAGGCCGCGGTGGTACTGGAAGCCTGGAACGTCGAGACGCACGATCCCGAGCGCGCCTTCCATCATGTCTGTGAAGGCACGATTGATCTTTAGAATCGTGCTCTCCGAATCGTCGACCCAGCAGAAGACTTCGAATGCGATGTCGAGCAAAAGCCGCTTCACTTCATCGTAGAACAAGATGCTGTCCTGGGCTGCCCAGCGCGCAACGGTCTTCTCCACGATTGCCTGAATCCTCGTCGCATAGGCACGCATCGCCGGCGGCTTGAACGAGCTCTGCATGATGCCTCTATGCAGGCGATGTTCGTCGTAGTCGCGCATGACCAGGCCGCCTTGGAAGAAGTCGGCCATGACAGACTGCCAGCCCATCTTGGTGGAGAAGTTCTTCTCCCGGTCCATCAACACGCGCTGCACGTGATCGGGGTGCAGCAGCAGCACGCACTTGTTGCCTGTGATCGAAATGCGACTGACAGGACCGTATTTCTCGTAGTAGTGGCCAAAGAGCGATTGCGGGTCCTGAAACATCGCCAAGGTCTTGCCGATGAAGGGCCAGCCGTACTCGCCCTTCATGTGGCTCAGGTTGCGATTGGCGGGGCGCTGGTCGTAGGGAAGCTCAGAAGCACTGTCCATCTCTCTAGTATACAATGTGTAAACTTAAAGAAGCAATTTGAAACGACCTTCCACTGGCCCCCTCCGCCGGGGCCGCTACCAGGATTGTCCGAGCGAGGCGCTATCTTCGGCGGGCCGGCAGGCCGCAAGCGCCGTTGGAAGCTCCCGAGCGTCGTAGCGAGCCGCGCGCCGGGTGATCAACCTCCCATCGAGTTGGACCGGACCGAAGCCGAAGGGGGCGGCGAGGCCCGTGCCGATTCGCGGCCGCCGTCGCTCGCCCCGGCTCAGCGGTTGCGCTTCTCCGCCCGTGTGAATGACATAGGCAAGACTGTCGCCCACGGACGCGCCCATCACGACACCCTGCTGCACCAGCATGACCAATGCGCTGGTTTCTCCCGCGTCCGGGTCGCCGAGCACGGCATGATCAATACCTTCGAGCAGCATCTCCCAGCCTCGAGGATCTTCGGGAAGGACCCCGTTGCGGAAGCACCGGCCCAGTTCGGTGACGGTGCGAGCCGCAGCGGCTTGCGCGGCAACACGCGAATCAACCCCATCTGCGAGCGCGATCAGAGTCCGATGCGCGTCCCTCAATACGCAGAGCCGGTCGTGGCTCGTGTCGTGGCTGGGTCGTTGCGATGCGCTGATTTCCAGTTTCATGAATGCCCCCGTTTCGTTGCTTCTACTCACAGCAACAAGGCGGGGTTACGCGCTATTCTCGCTCCCTACAGCAAAGTACATTGCCAAGTTGGCAATTCGAGAGCTAGGCCCGCGTAACCCCTGGAGTTTGGCGTTTTTCAGGGCTGCTGAGCTATCGTTCCCCTGATGTCGTCCGGAATCCTCTCCAATGTCTGAGCGTCCAAGCCTGCGCGGCGTTCTCAAACGCAAACCCGTCGTCGCCTGGGCCTTGTACGACTGGGCGAACTCCGCATTCGCCACGACGGTCATGGCCGGCTTCTTTCCGGTCTTCTACAGCGCGATCAGCCAGGACATCAGTACCGAGGACTCCCAGTTCTGGTTCAACGTCACTTTGGCCGCTGCCAGCGTATTGATCGCCATCTTCGCGCCGATCCTCGGAGCCATCGCCGATCGCGGCGGCTCCCGAAAGAAGTTTCTCGTCTTCTTCGCGAGCACCGGAATGCTCATGACCGCCGGCCTGGCCTGGGTGCACGCAGGGCAATGGTGGATGGGCTTACTGCTCTACGGCTTGGGGACGGTCGGCTTCTCCGGCGCCAACGTGTTCTACGATTCCATGCTGGTCGACATCGCCGACGAAGAGGAGCTCGACCTGGTCTCGTCACTCGGGTACTCGGCCGGGTACATCGGTGGCGGCCTCCTGTTCGCCTTGAACGTGCTCATGGTCCAGAAGCCCGAGCTGTTTGGCTTCGAGAGCGCAGGAAGCGCGGTCAAAGCTTCGTTTCTGACTGTGTCTCTGTGGTGGGCGCTGTTCACCGTGCCGCTTCTGCGCTTCGTTCGAGAAACCCCGACCGAAGATCAGGCCGCGCCCCTCCAAGCGGTGCGAGCCGGCCTCCGCCAACTGCGGGACACCCTCAAGGAGATTCGCAGCTTCAAGGTATTGGTGCTCTTCCTGTTGGCGTACTGGATCTATATCGACGGCGTGAACACTGTCATCAAGACGGCTGTGTTCTTTGGCGACCGAGTGCTCGGCCTCGAGCAAGGCGCACTGATCACGGCGCTGTTGCTGACGCAGTTCGTCGCCTTCCCTGCCGCCCTCGGTTTCGGTGCGCTCGGCCAGCGCATCGGCGCGAAGCCAGGGATTCTGATCGGCATCGCGGTTTACCTCGCGGCTCTCGTTTACGCCTGGCATTTCCTCCAAGACGAAGGCGACTTCTACGTGCTCGCGGTTGCGATCGGGCTGGTGCAAGGCGGCGTGCAAAGCCTGTCGCGTTCGCTCTACGCGCGCCTCGTCCCGCCTTCGAAGACAGCAGAGTTCTTCGGCTTCTTCAACATGGTCGGCAAGTTCGCGACGATCTTCGGCCCGCTGCTGATCGCATTCACGCCCGCGCTGCTGCCCGGGGCCAGCGAACGCGATGGGATTCTCTCTCTCAGTATACTGTTCCTCGTCGGCGGATTCCTCCTGAGTCGCGTGCGCGTTGCTGAGGGGGTCGAAGCGGCCCGCGCCTTTGATCGGAAGTGACGCGCAATATTTTCGCGGACAGGAAGCGAAAAAGAATTACGTATGGTGCCAGCATCTCTGCGGACCTAGGTTCCCATCGTGAACGAGAAAGTTTGGGTAGCGTGGTTGGTCGCGGCTGCAGCTTTATTGCTGGTTGGGATTCAAGGCGGGGGTGTTGCCGACGCGCCACCCTCGACGGCGGTCAGTCCGCTGACGCATCATCTCGGCGTCGCCATCTTGCGAATGGATCCGGGACCGCGATCGCGAGAGTACAGGGAAAGTCTCGCCTACCTGAGAGAGCACGCTCCTGAAGCGGTCGCGGAGTTCAGCGGGCTCGTGCTCCGAGAGCCTGGCAGCTTTCGCAAGTGGCAACTCAGCTATCTTCTCGGCGAGTTCGGCGACGAGACTGCCATCGCCTTGTTGCGGACCTTCATGGACGAGCCCATGCCTCAGGTTCAGCCAGCCGCCGAGGGAAGTCACGAGACCGACCTCCGCCATAGCGAGGAGATGATGTCGCGCTTCCAGGCCGTGTCTTCCACGGCGAGGATCGCCGTGCATCGACCCGAGCTGCGCGACCAGGTCGTCGAGACGCTCATCGCGGTCGCCCAAGGAGCCCCAGTGCTCAAGGACACCGCGATGTTCGAGCTCCAAAAGCTCTTGGGCCCGGACTTCCAGTCCTTACGCCCCCAGTTCGGGCCGCAAGACGCGCGGCACTTCAAGCCGTTCATGCTGCCGCCGGAGTGGCAAGGCCTTCTCAGTAGCCGGATGCAGAAGCACCGGCGCCAGGAACAAGAGCTTCGTGACCAAAGGAAACCCCTATGCCAAGCGAAGTGAAGCCTCGGTGGCGTGGGACGATCACCCTACTTGCCATTGCGGCTGTTGGCGCGCTTGCGTACATGTTCATGCCAAGCTGCTCAATGCTCGCGGATGCTGATGACACGCTCTGTCACGCGATTGCAGCTGCAAAGGATGGCGTGGTGGACTGGCCCGCCTACGACGAGGGGTACTGGAGGGGACCCAAAACTTGTCACGAATTCGACCACTGTACCCTGAACCCATGGTTCACCAGCGAGGATGCACGCGCGTACATCGAGCGCTTTGGCATCGCTCAAGGTCACAACTGGGCCGACTTGGGACGCGCCGACACGCTGAGCGTCGACAAGGTTACCGAAGAGGTCAATTCACCACTGGGCCGCACGTATAACGCATATGCGAACATCGTTTTCGCGAACCTCGAGGGCATCGAGCTCGACAGAGGGCGCTCCCTCAACGACTTCGAGTACTATGACACCTACCTCAAATGGTCTTCGGCATACACTTCGCAGAAGACGTATCGGGTCAACGGCAACTGCGTCAGAAACTGTCGAACGGTCGAAAGCACGAAGTGCGTGATCGCAAAGACGACGACCGGACCATTTCGCAACGACTACATCGATCTCTATCAGACCTTTTTCTACGGCATCGATTCGATTTGGCGCGCATCGACCATCGTGCACGAAGTAAGACACGCGCGTCACGGAGTATCGCACGATGGCGGCAGCGGTTGTCAGAACCGGTCCGCTTGCGATCTGCGCTGGTCCAGCAGGGGAGCCAACACCTTCGAGGTGATGTGGCTCGCCGCCTACTACTGGACGCCGGAAAACCATCCTTTCATTACGCCGGCGCGAAGAGCGAGGGCTGCAGTTCTCTTCGGGCAGAGAAAGAAAGCAACCTTCAACGAGGACGTGCTCTGGAACCTCGGAGACTTCTACGCCATCAACGACACTCCCGAGTTCTACGTGGAGCAAGCTTCATGTTCCGAGGACCCGGATAACCCGATCTACTGCCTCATTTTGGCTGACTAGGAGGCCAGCATGACCTTTCCACGACCTGCTCACACGCCTATCTTCTCTGCGGTTCTCTTCTGTGCCCTCGTGCAGACAGGCTGCACGGTCGAGGACGAGCCCAGCTCCACCGCCGGCGGCTACGTGTTCTCACGCGACTTCGATGGCGAGCGAGGGGTGCTGCGCATCGAGCCGTCGCACGAGCGAGCGGCTGAATGCATGAAGACGAGCCTGCCGGCCAGTGCGAACGCGTCCTGGAAAGAGGCCTACCTCGCCCCGGAAACGCACCGTGCCCTGGTCGAGCTCTTGTTCGACGAGACTCGGTTGCCGTCCTACCAAGCCGACCTGAACGCCTCGAAAGCCAGCGGGACTCGCGTCTGCACTCCGCGCAGCGGCGCGCCGGACTTCTGCTATGTCCCCGAGTTCGTCGTCACCGGTGATGTGCCCACTGTCCAAGTCGAGGTCGTAGTTCCTGATGCGCCCTCGCGCTTCGTTCCCTCGCCCTTACGCTTCGGGCTGCAGCCCGAGGTCGAGCTCTCGGATGAGGGCCAAGAGCTCATCGACGCCTTCCTCGTCGCACACCAGGCCTGCTGGAAGGTCGACGACTAGCGTATCAGCTCGAACCGGGCGCAATAGCTCGCGAAGCGCTCGTGGATTGCAGCTGTGTCGAGGCCGAACCCTTCGGCTCTGTGGACGTGGCGCGGGCTCGTCTTTTGACGCTTTGCCCTCATGTACTCGTGCATTGCAGCGCGGGCCTCGTCACCAAGCTCCATGCCCAGCATCCGGTAGGCCTCCGCGATGGTACCCACCGGGTCCCGGCTCAGGTCCGGCGATCGGACGTGTGCGACTCGCCCGGCCGGGAGTCGGTCTACCGCACAAACCGCTGGTTCGAGCAATCGGGTCATGTAGCTCTCCGACAGCTCGGCGCCGAGCGCATGGGCGTCTACGTCGCTGCTGAAGACCGAACGAGCGTACGCGTGAAGACTGCAGATCGAGCTCAGCGTCTCCGCGGGGTCCCGGTGGATGAACAGGAAGCGTGCATCGGGATAGACCTGGAGAATCTCGTCCACGAAGAAGGTGTGCGTAGGGTCTTTGAGGACGAACCGCTTTCCATGGGGCCGGTGATGATGAACGAGTTGGAGCTGGCGGCGGTGCTGGCGGTACGCGACGCTCGCGTCCTGCGCCAGGAGCCAGTCTAGGTAGCTGCTCACCCGATACTGCACGTTGAACTGCGGCGTCCGAAAGACATTGGTAAACATGCCGCGACACTCGTCGGTTTGATGCGCGTCCATCGGATGGATCGCCTTGATGCTCGGCGAGATGATGTCCGCAAGCATCAAAGTTCTCGTAAGCTTGCGTTGCCGCGGCTCGGGGCCTTCGGGCGTGTGTACCGGGTCGAAGCTCTCCCAATGGGGCAGGGTGCGATTCTCGAGGTCCTCGCCAAGCAAGCGATGCAGAGCCGTCGTGCCGCTGCGAAACAGACCCAAGACGAACACCGGAGTTGGAAGTGGGGTCTTCTCGATCGCAGGTGTTTCACGGAGCGCCTGCTCAATCCGCAAATGCGTTCCCGCCATGCGCGTACAATCGATCCACGCAGCAATCTTGCCGATGAAATTGAGGGCAGCGTCCTGGTTGAGTGATTCG
>Ga0316197_10001080_pt1 | contig 19359 bp, 16 predicted proteins | sample OudBiesiAoxic_MG_FD_204939 | JGI IMG/M metagenome (GOLD analysis project Ga0316197, IMG submission 204939) | Coastal sediment microbial communities from Oude Bieten Haven, Netherlands - site A oxic | ecosystem: Environmental > Aquatic > Marine > Coastal > Sediment | place: Netherlands... | reverse complement strand
TCTTGCCTTCGTCGCGCAGGGCCGTCAGGGTCGCGGCGACCTCTGCCGGATGCGTGAGCAGGTCGGGCCGGTGGATCTGGTAGAGGTCGATCACCTCGACGCCGAGACGTCGCAGTGACGCCTCGCATGCCGAGCGGAGGTACGTCGCCGACGACTCGTAGGGCGTCGGGGGCATGATGCCGCCCTTGGTCGCGAGCACCATTCGCTCCCGCAGTTGGGGGGCGGCACGGAGCACCTCGCCGAGAATCTCCTCCGCGAGGCCGAAGCCGGTTCCGTCGTCGGTCAGCCCGTAGACGTCGGCGCTGTCGATCAGGTTCATGCCCGCATCCAGCGCCGTCTCGATCACGTGTCCGGCCCGGTCGGGATCGGGATCTGTGAAGCGCCACAGGCCGAACGCGATCGGGCCGACCGGGCCCAACGAGCCGATCGTTCGGGAACGGGGATCGACGAGCGTCACGCCGCCAACGTAGTGGCGGCGTCGCCATGCGTGTCGGCCGACGCCGGGATGTCGCCGGTGGGTCGTGCGGTTGTGGTCGGGGTTGTTGACGGCTCGTGGGCACGGTGCCTACGATGCAAGCGCTTGCACTCGTGAGCGGGGACGTCACCCAGCACACTCCAGGCGGGTGATCTTCCAAGATTGTCCTGGAGGGGGAGAATGACATGAAACGATCTCGAGGGATCAGGATGGTCGCCGCTCTCGCGGTGTTCGGTCTTGCCGCTGCGGCGTGCGGGAGCGACGACGACGACGGGTCATCCGATACCGACTCATCCGATACCGACTCGTCCGGGACGAGCGGTGGCGGCGACAGCGCCGCTGCCGACGCCGAGTTCACGCTGTTCGGCGCGCCGACCGGCATCGAAGGGGAAGCCGTCCAGGGCTACCTCGATGTGTACAACGAGCAGACCGGCTCGAACATCGACTTCACCGGATCCGACGACTTCGAGACGCAGCTCCGCATCCGCGTCGACGGCGGCGATCCGCCGGAGGTGGCGAGCCTGCCGCAGCCGGGTCAGATCTGCAATTACGCCGACGAGGGTGCGCTCGTGTCGCTCGAGGACATGGGTTTCGACATCGCACAGATGGAAGCGGACCACTCCTCGTACTGGATGAACCTCGGCCTCTGTGACGACGGCATGCACTACGGCATCCCGTGGTACCCGAACTTCAAGTCGATCGTCTTCTACCACCAGCCGACGTTCGAGGAGAACGGTTACGAGATCCCCGAGACCTACGAGGACATGGTCGCCCTGTCCGAGCAGATCGTGGACGACGGCCTGACACCGTGGTGCATGGGTTACGAGTCGTCCACCAACACGGGCTGGGCCGGGACCGACTGGATCGAGGACATCCTCGTCCGCCAGGAGGGTTCGGAGTTCTACGCCGACTGGTACAACCACGAGGTGCCGTTCAACTCGCCCGAGGTCGTCGAAGCGTTCGACACCTACGGCGAGATCGTGTTCGGCGAGGGCTTCATCCTCGGCGGCGCCGAGAACATCGCCGGCATCGCGGTCACCGACTCGCCGAATCCGCTGTTCGAAGAGCCGCCCGGGTGTCTCATGTTGAAGCAGGGCTCGTTCGCCTCGAACTGGTTCCCCGACGCTCCCGGTTTCGAAGAGGGAGAGGTCGAGGCCGAGCTCGCCGTGTTTGCGTTCCCGACGATCGACGGCAACCCCGGCGCCATGGGTGGCGGTGACACCCTGGTCGTGTTCGAGGGCTCCGACGCCAACATCCAGGTCGTCAAGGACTGGATCACTCCCGAGTGGCTGTGCGTGCACGCCTCCGCCACCGGCGGTGACGTCTCCGAACTCGGCGGTCATGGTGTCGACGGCGTCGAGTTCCTGCCCGGCCACGTCGACGTCGATCCGGGCTGCTACGTGACCGACGCGTCGAGGTCGTACGCGGAGGCGGTCACCGATGCGCTCGGGGCGGACACGTTCGTGTTCGACGCATCCGACCTGATGCCGCCCGCCGTCGGGCAGGGCACCTTCTGGTCGGGGATGGTCGACTGGACCCGGGGCACGTCCGCTCAGGACGTGGTCGATGCGGTCGAGGCATCCTGGCCGAGCTGACCGGTTGAACGGTCAATATCGATGATGACGGGGGGCGGCTCCTTCGCCGGGGCCGCCCCTGCGTCGTCTAGGTTTGTGAGAAAGAGTCATCCGACAGTGGATCCGGGGGGAACTGAGATGCGAATCGGGGAGACGACATGAGCGAGCAGCAGCCGTTGCTCGTCGAGGACGACAACGCGGGGCCGCCGCCGCGGCGGCCCGAGGAACTCGAGCAGGAGTACGGTCTCGGCGCCAAGGCGGCGTCGATCGTCGCCGCCGTCATCATCCCGGTCATCCTGATCGCGTTCTACTTCTCGTTCCTCTTCCTGAAGGACGAGGACGCCCACAAGGGCCTGAAGGTGGTCCTGGCCATCGTCGTGGGCACCGTCGGGGTCTGGGGTCTGTACTGGGGAGTCGACCGGTTGATCGCCCGGCTCCCCCGTGCCGCAGCGAATGCCGCACGACCCTTCTTGTTCGTGGGCCCGGCGATGGTGCTGCTGACCTTCTATCTGATCTATCCGGCCGTCAACACGTTGTTCCTGAGCCTGCAGGACCGGGACAGTGAGGAATTCGTCGGCTTCGACAACTTCAACACGATCTTCACCGAGAGCCAGTACCAGATCGGCATCCGCAACTCGATCCTCTGGGTGCTCGTCGTCCCCGCCGCCGCGTTGGTGATCGGTCTCGGATTCGCCACCCTGGTCGACCAGCTCGGCAGGAGGACGGAGTCGATCACCAAGTCGATGATCTTCATGCCGATGGCGATCTCGTTCGTCGGTGCCTCGGTGGTGTTCACGTTCATCTACTCGTTCCGCCCGGAGGGCTTCGGTGAGCAGATCGGCCTGCTCAATGCGATCAAGGTCGGCGTCGGTGCTGAGCCCACGAGCTGGTTGTCGCAGCAACCGTGGAACAACCTCTACCTGATGGTCATCCTCGTCTGGCTGCAGACCGGGTTCTCGATGGTGATCCTGTCGTCGGCGATCAAGGGGGTTCCGGAGGAACTGATCGAAGCGGCCCGGATCGACGGGGCGTCGGAGTGGAAGGTGTTCACCCGGATCACGATCCCGACGATCAAGTCGACGATCGTCGTCGTGTGGACGACCGTGATCATCACGGTGTGGAAGGTGTTCGACATCGTGTGGGTCATGACCGGCGGGCGCGACGGCACGCAGGTCGTCGCGCAGCAGATGGTGCAGGAGTTCTTCACCAACCAGAACAACGGGGTGGGTGCCGCACTGGCGGTGATCATGTTCGTTGCCATCACCCCGATCCTGATCATCAACATCCGGCGCTTCAAGGCCGAGGAGGCCATGCGATGACCACGATCGATGCAACCTCAGAAGTGGGAGTCGACGAAGAACCGACCGAGCTGCGTCCGCCGAAGGCCAAGCGTGCTCCGTTCCCCGTCTATCTCACGGTCCTCGTCGTCACCGCGATCTGGATGATTCCCACGATCGGGCTGCTCGTCAACTCGTTCCGAGATCCGAGCGACATTCGCGAATCCGGATGGTGGACGGCGCTCGCCAATCCGTTCGACACCGCACAGTGGACGCTCGACAACTACAGCCGGGTGCTCGACGAGGGGTTCAGCAACGCGTTCCTGAACACGTTCGCTGTCGCGATCCCCTCGACGGTGATCCCGATCACGATCGCGGCCTTCGCCGCCTACGCGTTCGCGTGGATGGACTTCCCGGGGCGGAACTTCCTGTTCGTCGTCGTCGTCGGTCTGATGGTGGTGCCGCTGCAGATGGCCCTGATCCCGATCCTGCGGGTCTACACCGACGTCGACCTCACCGGCACGTACCCGGCGGTGTGGTTGGCTCACGCCGGCTTCGGTCTGCCACTCGCGGTCTACCTGCTGCGCAACTACATGGGCTCGCTGCCGAGTTCGATGATCGAGTCCGCTCGCATCGACGGTGCCGATCACTTCGCGATCTTCACCCGCCTGATCCTGCCGCTGTCGGTGCCGGTGTTGGCGTCGTTCGCGATCTTCCAGTTCCTCTGGACGTGGAACGACTACCTCGTGGCACTCGTGTTCCTCGGCATCGATCCGGACAAGCGGGTTCTGACCGTCGAACTCGCCGACCTCGCCGGTCGTGGCGAGGGGGCACTCAACCTGCTCCCCGCGGCGGCCTTCGTGACGATGGTGCTGCCGATCGTGGTGTTCTTCAGCCTCCAGCGATACTTCGTGCGGGGTCTGACCGCCGGATCCGTGAAGGGGTGACCCTGCCGTCGGTGACTGCGCCCGATCCGGCGGCGGCGATCGAGGGAGTCCGGCGTCGCAACTGGATCGCCATCATGTCGGCCACGCCGCTCATGATGTTCAGCTACTTCACGTACGCGGCGGCGTTCGTCGATGCCGAGGGCGACCGATCGGGTTTCCAACTCGAGTTGGCAGCGATCGGCCTGGCGGTCGTCCCGTTCGTGTTCATCGCCCTCGGATTCCTCTCCCGCAACCCGGCAGCGCCGAAGCGCGTCCTTCAGGCGATGGGACTGTTGCTGGTCGCCGGGCTCTCGATCGGCCTGCTCGATCCACTCCTCGGTGCGAGCGTCGGTTTCTGCCTCGGTGGCGCGCTGGTGCTCAATCGGCCTCAGATCCCGCGTCTGATGTTCTGGCGGTACGGCGCCGTCGCCTTCACGGCCGTCTACACCGTCGTGTTGTTCGTCGTCGCGCTCCCGGCGGGTGTCTTCACCGGCGCGGTGCTGCCACTCGTCATGCTGGGCTTCGCAGACGAGTACGCCGCGTGGAGTGCCGCGCGCGAGCCGGACTGATCGATCGTCGCTCAGTTCATCTCGTGAGGGCCCGGTCCCGTCGTCGACCTGATCACGAGTTCGACCGGTGAGTCGAGGTCGGTCACGGGTGCGTCGGGGTCCTGCAGCTGTCCGAGCAGCGCCCGCGCCGCGCTCGAACCATGATCGGCGACGTGTTGGCGCACTGTGGTGAGTCGCAGAACGCGGGAGACGTCGTGATCGTCGACGCCGATCACCGACACGTCCGCGCCGGCGCGGAGGTTGCGTTCGGACAGCTCCAGCAGCGCGCCGAACGCCATCTCGTCGGACATCGCGAACACCGCCGTGGGCGGGTCGTCGAGCGCCATGAGTGCGGCCATCGCCTCCTGGCCCCCGTCGATGCCGAAGTTGCCGCTCACCATCAGTGACACCTCGGGCTCGACGCCGGCCTCGGTGAGCGCGGCGACGTAGCCGGCGCGGCGCTGCTTCGGGACGTCGAAGTTCATCGGGTCGTCGCTCTGGCCGCTGATGAGGGCGATCCGTCGGTGGCCGAGTTCCAGCAGGTGGGTGGTGGCGAGACATCCCGTGTTCATGTCGTCGATCGACACCGACGGGCAGCCGGGCGTGCGCGTGCCCACGGTCGCCAGCCGGACGCGGCGCGCCCGCAGCGACTCCGCCTGCTCGGCGGTGGCGGGGATGTTGACCAGGATCAGCCCGTCGGTGCGGCGCTCGAAGTGGCTCTGCTCCTCGAGGAGTTGATTGCACTTCTCGAACGTGCCGACGCCGAGGACCAGGCACTCGTACCCCGCCTCGCTGCAGACCGCCTCCGCGCCGGCGATCACGGTCGAGAAGTACCAGCTCGAGAGGTGCGGGACGACGACGGTGATCGTACGGGTCGTGCCGGCGGCCAGCCGGGCGGCAGCCGGGTCGGCCCGGTAGTTGAGCTCGGCGGCGATCTCGATCACCCGGTGCCGGGTCGTCTCGGCCACGTTGGGGAGGTTGCGGAGCGCCCGGCTGACGGTCGCGACGGACACGCCGGCCGCGGCGGCGACGTCCTCGATTCGCGTCCGCTGACGCGGTGGTGGCACTTCCCCCTCCATGCAACCCATCAGTGTAAGCGTTTACAGTGTCCGCGGTGGCCAGCGCAGGGGGAACAGCAGCCGTGACGGGAGCCGAGACAGCGGCATGGTGGCGCGACGCCGTCGTGTACCAGATCTACATCCGTTCGTTCGCCGACGGCAACGGTGACGGCATCGGCGACATCGCCGGGATGCAGCTGCGGCTGGCGTACCTGCAGCGCCTCGGTGTCGATGCGGTGTGGATCACCCCCTGGTACCGTTCGCCGCTGCTCGACGGCGGCTACGACGTCTCCGACTACCGGGAGATCAACGAGCACTTCGGGACGACGGCCGAGGCCGAGACGTTCATCGCGTCAGCTCGCGATCACGGCATCCGGGTGCTCGTCGATCTGGTGCCGAACCACACGTCGTGGGAACACCCCTGGTTCCGCGCCGCACTCGCCGCGCCGAGAGGATCGTCCGAACGCGGTCGCTACCACTTCCTCGACGGTCGCGGCGACGACGGGGAGTTGCCACCGAACGACTGGCAGTCGATCTTCGGCGGGCCGGCCTGGACACGCGTCGACGACGGGCAGTGGTACCTCCATCTGTTCGACGAGAGCCAGCCCGACGTCGACTGGACGAACCCCGACGTCGCCGACGAGTTCGACTCGGTGATGCGGTTCTGGCTCGACCGTGGTGTGGCGGGCTTCCGCATCGACGTCGCCCATGGCCTGGCGAAGGAGCCGGGCTACCCCGATGCCGGGCTCGCCGTGAACGACGGCTACGCGAAGGCCGAGCCGTTGCCGTACCTCGATCGGGACGAGATCCACCCGATCGTTCGTCGCTGGCGCCGGGTGCTCGACGAGTACGACGATCGGATGATGGTTGCCGAGGCGTGGGTACACGCCTCGCGTCGGCCGCTGTACCTACGGTCCGACGAGTACCACCAGGCGTTCGACTTCGACCTGCTCACCGCGCCGTGGGACGCCGCTGCCTTCGAGCGCATCATCGTCGACAGTGTCCGGGCGGCCGGCGAGGTCGGCTCGAACCCGACCTGGGTGCTGTCGAACCACGACGTGGTGCGTCACGCGACGCGCTATGGGCTTCCCGCCGATGTCGATTCCCGTGCGTGGCTGCTCGAGGGCCCGCACGCCGCGCTCGACGTCGAGCGCGGCGCGCGGCGTGGGCGTTCGGCGGCGATGATCACGCTCGGCCTGCCCGGCTCCGCCTACGTCTACCAGGGTGACGAACTCGGTTTGCCCGAGGTCTGGGATCTCCCGATCGACGTCCTGCAGGACCCGGTGTGGCACGACTCGGGCCACACGCTCAAGGGGCGCGACGGCTGCCGGGTGCCGATCCCGTGGGAGGCGACCGGGCCCTCGCTCGGGTTCGGGGACGGGCCGGGCTGGCTGCCGCAGCCGGCGTCGTTCGCAACGCTCGCGGCATCGGTGCAGGACGGCGACCCCGCCTCGTCGCTCTCGCTCTACCGGGCGGCGTTGGCCCTCCGCCACGCCCATCTCGTCGACGAGAACGGATTCGAGATGATCGACCGGGGGCCCGACGTGCTGGCGTTCCGGCGCGGTCGCATGACGTGCGTCGCGAACATGGGCGAGCGGCCGGTGCCACTGCCCGACGGCGAGGTGATGTTGGCGTCGAATGAGTTGCCCGTGGGAGAGCTGCCGCCCGACGCGGCGGTGTGGATCATGACGGAGACCGCACCGTGAAGGTCGTGATCGGGCAGGGTCATCCCGACTTCCTCGACCTGCCCTGGGACGTGCCGCTCGTCGAGTGGGAGCACGAACGGATCGTGAAGATGGCGCACGGCATCAGCCGGCACGTGGTGCGCTTCGTGCGGTTCGGTGATCGCGTCTACGCACTCAAGGCGACCGGTGTCGACGCGGCCCACAAGGAGTACCGGATGCTGCGGTCGATGCGCGACGACCACCTGCCGGTCGTCGAGCCGGTCGGGGTGGTGTCCGACGCCCCGGAGCCCGGTGATGCCGTGTTGATCACCCGCTATCTCGACTTCTCGTTGCCGTACTGGTACCTGTTCGGACGAGGCGACCCGACGCTCGCCGACCGGCTGATGGACGCCGGCGTCGCGCTGCTCGTGCGGTTGCATCTCGAGGGGGTCTTCTGGGGTGACTGCTCGCTGTCGAACATCCTGTGGCGGCGCGACGCCGGCGCCATGATGGCGTACCTCGTCGATGCCGAGACCACGGAACGCAACGCCGAGATCGGCGACCGGATGCGCGACTACGACCTCGACATCGCAGTCGAGAACGTGGCCGGCGGGTTGCTCGAGTTGCAGGCGAGTGGGCGCGTCGACGAGGCGATCGATCCGATCGCCATCGCGGACGGGCTCCGAGCGCGTTACGACGAGCTGTGGACGGAACTCACCCGACCCGAGGAGTTCGATCTGGAGGAACGTTGGCGGATCGAGCAACGGGTACGTCGCATCAACGAGCTGGGCTTCGACGTGGAGGAGCTGTCGATCAACCGTGACGGCAGGACGCTGTCGGTCCAGCCGATCCTGATCGAGGAGGGTCACCACGCTCGCGAACTGCGCCGCCGGACGGGTCTGGAGGTACAGGAGAACCAGGCGCGGCGACTGCTCACCGACATCGACCAGTTCCGAGCGTGGCTGGAACTGCACGAGGGACGCTCGATCCCGCGTGCCGTCGCCACTGCGCGTTGGCTCGTCGACGTCTACGAGCCCGTGGTCGGGGCGATCCCCGACGAACTGCGGAGCCGTCTCGAACCGGCAGAGGTGTTCCACCAGTTCCTCGAACACCGGTACCTGATGTCGGAGCGCCGAGGTGGGGAAGTGCACAACGACGAGGCGTTGGCCGACTATCTCGCCGGTGTGCTCGCTGCGACCCCGCCCGAACGTCAGCTCCGTCTCGATGCCGTGCCTCCAGCAGATACCGTCAAGCTCGATGACTGACGTTTCCTCCGACGACCAGGTCGCCGCGGCGCTGCGCGCGATCTCGCTGATCGACCTCACCGACCTCTCCGACGATCACGCGCACACCGGCGTCGGAGCGCTCTGCGCCCGGGCCCGGGCGCACGGCACCGCAGCGGTCTGCGTGTGGCCCGAATATGTGTCACGGTGCAGTTCGGAGCTGTCGGGCTCCGACGTGCGGGTGGCGACGGTGGTCAACTTCCCGTTCGGCGAGCGTCCGCTGAGCCAGGTCGCCGCGATGACCCACGGCGCGCTCGACGACGGGGCGGACGACATCGACGTCGTGCTGCCGTACCGGGCTTTCCTCGCCGGCGACCTGCCCACTGCGGCCACGATGATCTCGAAGGTCACCGCCGCTGTGAGTGCACCCCGGATCGTCAAGGTGATCCTCGAAACCGGCGCGCTCGGTGATGCCGACACGATCCGCGCCGCCGCTGACCTGGCGATCGAGAACGGAGCCGACTTCGTCAAGACGTCGACCGGCAAGATCCCCGCCGGGGCGTCGCTCGACGCGGCGACGGCAATGCTGGCGGCGATCTCCGCCGCCGACCGGCCCGTCGGTATCAAGCCGTCGGGTGGCATCCGCACGTTCGAGGAGGCGATGCAGTACATCGACCTCGCTGACTCGGTGATGGGGGAGGGCTGGGCGACACCCGAGACGTTCCGATTCGGCGCGAGCGGTCTGCTCGACTCGTTGCTCGCCGTCGTCGCCGGCGGCCCGGGCGTCGCAGGGTCGTCGACGTACTGACAGGGCCGGTCTGGTTGGTTCGTTGGCGTCGGGTGCCCGCCTCAGGCGGCGGTTCTTCGCCCGGGTGGGCCCGTCGATCGAACCGTTCCGTCAGGCAACCGCAGGCTGAGTTCCCTGTGGGGTCCCAGGGTGATCGTCCAACCGTCGTGGTGGATCCTGGCGTGGTGTTTCGAGCAGATCGGCACCAGATTGTCGAGATCGGTACGGCCACCGTGGCGCCACCAGATCACGTGGTGTAGTTCGCACCGGTCGTAGGTGACGCTGCACCCCGGGATCGCACATCCCCGGTACAGGCCCCGCAGCGCCCGGCGTTGTGCCCGGTTCGCCAATCGGGTCGTGCGGCCCAGGTCCAACTCGCCGGGCGCGTGCAACACCACCCCGTTGCGAACCACCACGGTGTGGATGTCGGCATCACCGGCGAGATCGGCGAGCACGCGGGCCGGGATCTCCACCGGGATCGGCCACTCTGCCACGGGTCCGTGCCCTGCGATCACCGGATCGGCGTCGGCATCGAGCACCACGACGAACTCCGCCCGCCCCGCGCGCGCAGGGCCTCGTGCTCCGTCGACCAGCGATGCGAACGCGTGAGCAGCGAGAAACTGCTGCTTCTCGATCGGGTCGGTCGGACAGTGCTCGGGAGTCGTGTCCGCGAACTGCGCCTCGACGGCCGTGCGCAGCTGCGCGTCGAGGCGAACACCGGTCACCGGGTCGAATCGTCCCGTGACGTTCCACATCCCGTCACCGTCCACCCACGAACGCAAGCGGGTGGCGCGCCGCTGCCGTTCGAGTCGATCGGCGCCGTCGTCGCGCTCGATCCGTCGTGCTTCGAGCGCCACACGCTTGGCGAACTGCTCGACCGTGGACACCGCTGCCACATCGCTCAGCACGTCGACGCGCTCCAGCAGTTCCGACCGATGTTCCTCGCCCAACCGGCGAGCCACCCGGGTGACCGCATCGACATGGCCGGCCGTCGTTGCGCCGTCGCCGAGCACGGCGGCCAAGCGGGGCGTCGCGTCGAGCGTCTCGGCACGCTCTCTCGTCCGGCTCGCAGCCGCGATCGAGGTTCGCTCGACCTCGGCAATCGTGGCCTCGGGAAACGACGACCGTGCGGCGAGTCGTTCCACCAGCACCGCCCGATGGGCTTCGACCCATCCCGTCAATTCCCGCGCCGCGAGGAGTGCCGACTCGATGGCGGCGGTCTCGGTGGTCGTATCCGTGCACGCCGCTTCGATGCGTCCCACACGCTCGGCAACGGCGGCGATCTCCATACCGAACATCATGACGACGGGGTGTGACACGGTTGGTCGGACCCCGCCTCGCCACCACAGGAATCCGACCCGTTCGCACGAGCAGTCCGTGCCGGTGGGCGGAGTCGGACGTCGAACCGAACCGCTGGCCCGAACCGCTAGCCTTCGGGGCCCCCGCCCTCGTAGCTCAGGGGATAGAGCATCGGCCTCCGGAGCCGTGTGCGCAGGTTCGAATCCTGCCGAGGGCGCCAACTCGACTCCGCGGTCGGGGCGTCGCCGATGGTTTCGTCAGGAGGCGGCGGCGACGAGCCAGGCGGTGACGATCACCACGAAGCCGAGGATGATCGCCTCGGAGGTGAGCGCCGAGCGGGCCGTGCGGAGCAGGTGGACGTCGGCCGGGTCCGCCTCGAGCGCCGGTCGCAGCCGGAAGTGGTTGTAGGCGCCGATTGTCATGGCCACGCCGACGGCCGCTGTCTTCAGCAACAGTGTCTGACCCCATTGCGTCGAGGTCAGTTCACCGAACGAGTCGAGCACGGCGATCGCCATCACGAGACCGGCGACCACGACGGCGCCCAGGCTGGCCGTGGCGATCGACGAGAACCGCACGACGAGTCCGACGGTGTCGCTCGGCCGCCCCGCACGGTGACGCATCCACAGCAGCACGGCCATCGAGACGACACCGGCGACCCAGACCGAGCCGGCAACGACGTGGACGCTGTTGGCGAGCGCGTGCAACGGCCGGACCCCCTTGGTCACGGTGTGTCCGTCGAACCAGAACGAGATCACCGCGAGGCCGACACCGACGAACGCGACCCATGACGTGCTGTCGGGCGACCACCGTCGAACGGTGGCGTCGCCATCGTCCGTCGAGTCCGGTCCGAGGAGCGTTGCCGACGGAGCCGCTGCCGACAACGACCGGTTGCGCCGGCGCGGCGCAACCGTCGTGGTGAGACCGACGGCGATCGCGACTCCGGCGAGCGCGCGGAGCACCGTGGCTGCTCCGGCCGACCTCGACCACGCCGAGGACCACGTCTCGTCGAGCAGGCGCGCCACGCCGAGGTACTCGACGAGCGCACCGACCACGAGCACCACCCCGACGATCCTGATGGCGGTGAGGTAGCCGGTGACCTCGCGGCGCGACCCTCGCAGCGTCGTGGCGGCGAACGCGAGCCCGCCGATGGCGAGCACCGCCGCGGCGATCGAGAGCACGCGCCCGACGCGTGCCGTTCCTTCCCCGGGAGTCGCTCCATCGACACGGAGGAACTCGTCGAGCGCCACGGTCGCGGGGCTCGCGGTCTCCGCTGCAGACGCATCGCCATCGGTCGCAGCGTCGTCCGGTGTGCCCACGGCCTCCGTCTCGACCGGCGGAGTCGTGACCACGGCTTCGGTCTCGACCGGCGGAGTCGTGACCACGGCTTCGGTCTCGACCGGAGGGGTCGTGGCGGGTGCAGCAGCCTCGGCGGTCACCAAGAACGAGAAGCTGCCCTCGATCGGGTGCGCGTCGCCCGCCCTGACGCTCCAGCGCACCCCGACCGTGCCGCCCGTGAGGGGCGTGTCGAAGGCGAGGCGGAAGACCTTGTCGTCGTCGGTCGTCACCGTCGGGTTGCGGATGACCCCGTCCGGGTCGAGTACCACGAAACCGTCACCGGCGGGTTCGGCGACGTTGGTGAACTCGACGACGATCTCGCTGACCGGAACGTCGAGGGTCGCGCCGTCGGCCGGTGTCGACCCAGCGAAGGCAGTGTGGGCGCTGACGGTCGTCCCCGAGGCCAGCGCGCCGATCAACGAGAGGGCGAACGCTGCCACGATCGCCCACCTGGCGGGGCGTCCGACGTCCAGTGTTGTCGACATGGGTGTCCACCCTAGGAGCTTGCGGGCGCACGTGTCGCTCGGTCACCGCGACGCGTTGTCGGCGGCGCCGGTCAGGCCGACCAGGTGAGCAAGTCGCCGGTGCCCTGCAGGAGCAGCGTTCCGGGGAACACCCGGAGCCGGAACGGCTCGAGGCGCAGGATTCCGAACGCCGCCGACTCCGGGCCGTCCCAGCCGGGGATGATCGCCGGGTCGTACCCGACCGGGACGGGCCCGTCGACGAAACGCCGCCATCCGGCGCGTTTGGCCCCGAGATCGTTCTCCCACACCGTGTCGCACTCCGCCGTCGCGACGTCCTGCGCCGAATCCCAGTAGGTCAGCGAGATCCGTGGCTCGTGGGCGAGGTCGCTCGCCTTGGGCGAGTTCGGACTGGTCGCGATCCAGCCGACGAGGCGTTGGCCATCGAACTCCCAGATCGGATGCAGCACGCGAGTGCGCGGCTCACCCGACGACGCGACGGTGGCGACGGTCGCCCACACGATGCGATGGGCGGTGGTCACGAACGCCGGGGCGGTCTCGTTCAGTGTGTGAGTTGTCATGTGTCCTCCTGCGAAGAGGATCTCACGTCAGCGGCGACGGGTCGGCCTCTGGGTGCCGGACCGCGTCACCCGCTGCTGGCGGTGCCGAGCGGGTCGCGCCGACGCCCTGTGAGAGCGAGGCCCTCATCCGGCAGACTGTGACGACCATGTCGGACCCCGTCGCCACGATCTCGGACCTCCTCGCCCCGGTGTTCGCCGGCCTCAACGGCGGCGAACCGGCAGATCCCACCGTGCGGCCCTCCGATCGCGCCGACGCCCAGATCAACGGTGCCCTGCCGTTGGCGAAGCGGCTCGGATCGAACCCGCGTGACATCGCCCAGCGCGTCGTCGACTCCGGGGCACTCGACGGCGTCGCCGGCGAACTCGAGATCGCCGGTCCCGGCTTCGTCAACGTCACCTTCGCACCCGAGTTCCTCGCCGAACAGCTCGGCGCCGTCGCATCCGACGATCGTCTCGGTGTCGCCGAGGCCGGTCGGCCGTTGACCGTCGTCGTCGACTACTCGGCGCCGAATGTCGCGAAGGAGATGCACGTCGGCCACCTCCGCTCGACCGTGATCGGTGACTCGCTCGTGCGGATGATGGCGTTCCTGGGCCATCGGGTGATCCGGGAGAACCACATCGGCGACTGGGGCCGTCCGTTCGGCATGCTGATCGAGCACCTCCTCGACCTCGGCGAGGACGTCGCCGCCGTCGGGCTCACCCAGGGCGACCTCGACGGCTTCTACAAGGAGGCCAACGCCAAGTTCACCGAATCCGAGGAGTTCCAGGAGCGGGCTCGCGAGAGGGTCGTGCTCCTCCAGCGCGGTGACGCCGAGACCACCCGGCTGTGGCAGCGCCTCGTCGAGATGTCGACCGCCTACTTCAACGCGGTGTACTCGCAGCTCGGCGTGCTGCTGACCGACGACGATCTCGCAGGCGAGAGCATGTACCAGCCGCTGATGGACGCGACGGTCGAACGCCTCGACGAGGCGGGGCTGCTGGTCGAGGACGACGGTGCCGGCGTCGTGTTCCCGCCCGGCTTCGAGAATCGCGAGGGCGACCCGCTGCCGCTGATCATCAAGGCTCGCACCGGCGGCTTCAACTATGCGACGAGCGACCTGACGTGCGTGATCGACCGGGTCCAACGCCTCCACGCCGATCTGATGCTCTACGTGATCGGTGCGCCCCAGGCGCAGCACCTCCAGATGGTGTGGAAGGTGTGCGAGATGGCCGGATGGCTCGCGCCGCCGACCGAGGCTGTTCACGTGTCGTTCGGCAACGTGCTCGGTGACGACCGCAAGATGCTGCGCAGCCGCTCGGGCGACTCGGTGAGGCTCGTCGACCTGCTCGACGAGGCGATCGAACGCGCCGACGCCGCGATCCGCGAGAAGAACCCGGACCTCGACGGTGACGAGCGAGCCCGGGTGGCCCGGATGATCGGCATCGGTGCGGTCAAGTACGCCGACCTGTCGACCGACCGGGTGAAGGACTACGTGTTCGACCTGGACCGGATGGTGTCGTTCGACGGCAACACCGGCCCGTACCTCCAGTACGCCCATGCCCGGATCTGTTCGATCTTCCGGCGCGCCGGCGTCGACCGGGCGTCGGTACGGGACCTGCCGATCACGCTCGACGCGCCCCAGGAGCGGGCGCTGGCATTGCGGTTGCTCGCGTATCCGACGGCAATCGACACGACGTTGGAGACCTACAGCCCGCACAAACTCTGTACCTACACCTACGACCTGGCGACCGACTTCACCGCGTTCTACGAACACTGCCCGGTCCTCAAGGCCGACGAACCGCTCCGCTCGAGCCGTCTCGCCCTGGCCGATCTCACCGCTCGCACGCTCGCCCACGCGCTCGGTCTGCTCGGCATCGACGCCCCGGAGCAGATGTGAGCGCCCCCTCATCCCGTTTGCGTCGCACCCCGGGTGGTCGGCGATGAACCCCATCCCCCGCCGGCTGCTGCCGGACAGCGCGGCGATCGGACACGACGGCTGGTTGGAGGTCGGCGGCGTGTCGGTCGAGGAACTCGCCGAGGAGTACGGCACCCCGCTGTTCGTCTACGACGAGGCCCACCTGCGTGCCCGCTGCCGTGAAGCGGTGGCAGCGTTCGGTCCGGAGCGGGTGATCTACGCCACCAAGGCGTTCCTCTGCCGGGCGATGGCCCGACTCGCGTACGACGAAGGACTGGTGCTCGACGTCGCCACTGGCGGCGAACTCCACGTCGCCCTCGCCGCGGGTGTCCCGGCGAGGGCGTGCATCCTGCACGGCAACAACAAGTCCGGCGACGAACTGCGCGAAGCGATCACCGCCGAGGTCCGGTACATCGTCGTCGACTCCTTCGACGAACTCGATCGCCTCGACGTGCTCGGCGCCACCGGCGTCGGGCCGACGCCTCGTGTGGTGCTGCGCATCACGCCGGGGGTGCACGCCCACACCCACGAGTTCATCGCGACCGGCCAGGACGACTCGAAGTTCGGCTTCAACCTGACCAACGGCGACGCGCTCCGAGCCGTCGACCACGCCCGCCGGTCGACCGCGATGGAGTTGGTCGGTGTCCACTGCCACATCGGCTCCAACGTGTTCGACGCGTCGTCGTTCGCGAAGGCCGCCGAGGTGATGGCCGACTTCGCCGTGCCACTCGACCTGCCGGAACTGATCCTGGGCGGCGGGCTCGGCGTCGCCTACGTCGAGGGCGAGGAGGCACCGACGATCAGCCAGTGGGGCAGCGTGCTGCTCGACGCCTGCCAAGCGCTCGGCGTGCGGTCACGCGTCAGCGTCGAGCCCGGTCGGGCGATCGTCGCGTCGGCGGCGATGACGCTGTACACGGTCGGGACGATCAAGGAGATCCCCGGCGTGCGGACCTACGTCGCCGTCGACGGTGGAATGAGCGACAACCCGCGCCCGGTGCTCTACGGCTCGGGCTACGAGTCGTTCCTGCCGCGGGCCGTCGACGCCGAGCGCGAGCTGACGGCCCGACTCGTCGGCAAGCACTGCGAGTCGGGCGACGTCCTCGCCTTCGCCGCCCAGCTCCCCGCCGACATCGCCGTCGGCGACCTGCTCGCGATGCCGGTGACGGGTGCGTACGGGCACTCGATGGGATCGAACTACAACAAGATCACCCGCCCGCCGGTCGTCTTCGTGGCCGACGGCGAGGCTCGACTCGTCGTTCGTCGCGAAACCTACGACGACCTGCTCGCCACGGATCTGGGCTGAGGGAGCGGCGCGAGCATGGCGAACCGCAACCGCATGATCATGGGGCTGGTCGGTGCGGCACTCGCACTGTTCAAGGAGCGAGATCGGCTCGCCGGCAAGACCAAGAAGCCCGCGTCGCCGCCGTCGCGTCGCGTTCCGTCCGGCACGGTCGTGGAGTACTCGCCAGACATCGACGGTGACGCCGACCCCGGCGAGGTGGTCTGGGCGTGGGTTCCCTACGAGGACGATCCCTCGAAGGGGAAGGACCGCCCGGTCGTGATCATCGGGACGTGCCCCGGCGGCCTCGCCGGCGTACCGCTCACGTCGAAGAACAAGGGTCGCGGCGCCGTTCCGGTCGGCAGCGGCGGCTGGGACCGCAGCGGCAGGCCGAGCTACGCCAAGGTCGACCAGTTGATCGTCGTCGGCCGACGCGACGTGCGGCGCGAGGGATCGGTCCTCGACCGGCAACGCTTCGACACCGTCGTCGCCGGCGTCGGCGATCACCACGAACTCGTCACACCTCCGGCTTGAGTGGGTCGGTGCCCGACCAGGTGCCGTGTGACTCGAGCGGGTGGAGCCGGGTCCACGAGGTGCGGTCGGCGGTCTCGTCGATCCGGAACGCGTCCATCTCGGTCTTGTGCGCCCCGGGGCGATAGGCGAACTCCTTCATCGCGGCGTCGTCGCGCCAGATCGAGAACGTCGATCCGTCGTGGACGAGCATCCCGGGGTAGGTGAAGTTGTGCGAGGCGCGCATCCCGTCGATCGGTTCGTCCCGAATCCAGGTGCGGACGCGTTCGACACCCGCACCGAAGCTCATCGCCCGCTGCACGTCGAAGTCGGCGCCGAGATCCCAACCGGCGGTGGTGAGCGTGATCACGACATCGCCGATCGGCTGCCGATCGCGAGCCACGGCGAAGTGCCCGTCGTCACCGATCCAGTTGCAGCAGCCGTGCGACTTGACCGGCAGGAGCGCCGCAGACCACACCTCGGTCGCGCCGGCAAACGGAGCGACCTCGGCCGCGGCACAGGCTCGCGCGGAGGCCTCGTCGGCATGGACGCCGACGGCGATGAACTCCGTCGCCAGCTGCGACGCGAACTCGGACCCGTGACGGCCCTCGTCGGCCCCGATCAACCAGCTCGACGGCGATCCGGCCGGGGCGACGTCGTCGTGGTCGGGGAGAAGCCCCACCTCGTCGAAGCGCGCCAGGTGAACGCTCAGGTACCTGGCATCTTCGCCGGTGCGTTCCGAATTGCCCATCCGTCGACCCCCGATCGTTGCGGCGCCGACACTGTAGACCGCGTGTCGGCCGGTCAGGAAGACCTCACCGGAGTGACACCGGAGTGACATCGGGCATCATCGGTCGGACGGCTGCGCCCGCGGATTCAGGGTCGGCGGCCCATGGCGTCGAGGAGGCGGGACTGGGCAGGCGCGTCGTCGTCGACATCCCCGCTCGGCCCGGCCCCGAACACGCCGCTCGCCGCCATCATCGGGATCATCGGCGAGATGCCGTCCCACACCTCGTGCACGAGGTCGGCGTCGAGCGTCTCGTCGACGCCGATCGCACGGGCGAGATCCCATCGGTGCACGAGCAGGTCGGTGGTGCGGAACTGCAGCACCTGCGCGCCGGGCATGTCGCCGGCAGGGTGATGGAACACCTGCGTCGCGATGTCGTCGCCGGAGAACGCCTCGAGCTGCATGGCCAACGATGCCTCGATCGAGGCGACGGGGTCGTCGCCGAGGTGATCGACGCCGAGCAGGGCGATCGCATCATTGCGCGTTCCCCCCGAGGCGAGCGCAGCCGCCATGCGGCAGCCCGACGCGACGTGGCCCACCAGATCGCGCACCGTCCAATCGTCACACGGGGTCGGCAGTGCCCACTGGTCGTCGCCGACGAGGCGCACCACGGAAGCGAAGCCGTTGCCGGCGCGGTCGAGGCTGGAGGGCACTGCCATGGATCGGCAAGGTACCGGATCACCGTCGAGGCCGAGACGTCGAGAGCCCGGCTCGAAACGGTCATGGGGCGACACCGTCGGATCCCGTAGCCTCCCCAGCGTGACGAGTGAAGCGAGAACGGTCCGTATCGGTGTGCTCGGGTGCGGCAACGTGGGGGCCGCGTTCGTCCAACTCGTCGACGCGCAGGCCGATGTCGTGGAGCGCCGTACCGGCCTGCGGCTCGAGGTGGCCAGGGTGGCGGTCCGGAACCTGTCGGCGCCCCGAGACGTGACACTCGCCGACGGCGTGCTGACGCGCGACCCCCACGCGGTGGTCGCCGACCCCGACATCGACCTCGTCGTCGAGGCGATCGGCGGTATCGAACCGGCCCGCGAACTGATCCTCGAAGCACTCGCCAACGGCAAGCCGGTCGTCACCGCGAACAAGGAGCTCCTGGCCAACGTCGGTGCAGAACTGTACGCCGCTGCCGATGCCGCTGAGCTCGACCTGCTGTTCGAGGCGGCCGTCGCCGGTGGGATCCCGATCATGCGGGCCCTGCGTGAGAGTCTCCACGGTGAGCCCGTGCGGCGCGTGCTGGGCATCATCAACGGCACCACCAACTTCATCCTCACGAAGATGACCGACGCCGTCGCCGGCGGGGGAGAGGCCGACTACGCGACCGCGCTCGCCGAAGCGCAGCGGCTCGGCTTCGCGGAGCGTGACCCGACCGCCGACGTCGAGGGGTTCGACGCCGGTGCCAAGGCGGCGATCATCGCCACGGTCGCCTTCGGAGCCAAGGTCGTCGCCGGCGACGTGTACCACGAGGGCATCAGCCGCATCACCGGCTCGGAGATCGCCATCGCCCATCGCCTCGGTTACGTGGTGAAACTGCTCGGCATCGTCGAGCGTGAATTCGACGGCGGTGACATCAGCGTGCGTGTCCACCCGGCGATGGTGCCGATCCACCACCCGCTCGCCTCGGTGCGCGACAGCTTCAACGCCGTCTTCGTCGAAGGAGACTTCGTCGATTCGCTCATGTTC
>Ga0316197_10001079_pt1 | contig 19359 bp, 13 predicted proteins | sample OudBiesiAoxic_MG_FD_204939 | JGI IMG/M metagenome (GOLD analysis project Ga0316197, IMG submission 204939) | Coastal sediment microbial communities from Oude Bieten Haven, Netherlands - site A oxic | ecosystem: Environmental > Aquatic > Marine > Coastal > Sediment | place: Netherlands... | reverse complement strand
ATACTAGCCTGCTTAAAGTCTGTTTCTGTATCGGAACCGTTAGATACATTATCCAAATTAATTTCTGCATCATACCAAGTGTACTCGGCATTAATTAAAAAACGTTCTGTTACTTTAAACGCTACACCCGCACCAGCAAATACACCTTCATCATCTTTATTGCCAGAAAACCCGACCACGTTATAATCTGTTGAATACCATAACTGACCACCTTTAGCATACAACTCTACTCGATCAGCAACAGGCAATATCACCTTTAAGCCAGCGGTATAACCATCTGTTTCAGCGCTAGATAAGTTGTTGCCGTAACTACCAAAATCAATATAGCTACCTTCTAGAGCTAAGTAGTTGTTGAAGCGATAACCGACTATTCCCTGGAGAACATCATTGTTGTCGTCAAAGTCATCTTCGCCATCTACTTTTAGGTAACCATAATTACCACCGACATAAATACCATGTTCAGCTACGTCTTTCTTGAAGTCATCAGCGTGAGAAAAAGTACTAACAGAGGCTAACGAAATAATTCCAGCTAAAGTAATAATCGTATTTTTCATAAGATACTCCTAGTTAATTGTGTAAATACATCTAACTAGTTACAAAATGGATGCCAACTTTATAAAAGTAACCGAGAACTGTTTATCTTAGTTTGATATTTAACTTAATATCAATGAGTTACGTTTGTTTGTTTTTTGTGATAGAAGGTTGGAGAACAATATATATGCAATGATACTGCTTTTTTTTACTCGCTCAATGAGGTTGTGGTAACGTAAAATGGTAAATTTTTCTGATTAAATTGTAATATTTTCAAAGGGTAAGTGAGGTCAGAGTAAACTTTATTCTATTATCTTATACCTTAAAAGGGCGTCCTATTTTCTTTTGATGCATACTTTCACCCGTTATTTTTTCTATTTGGTCTTTAAATGTTCAAAAATATCGAGTTGACTAATACGTCACTGAAAATAGTTCTGAGTAATAAATACAGCTTTAATGTCAGTTTTGTAACTGACGATGTAACATTTCAAAATATAAAATCGCTTTTAAATGTTTAATCACCATATGAATTGTATAACAATGCATTAAAAAATTTAATAAACAGTGAATTGCGTTTCGTTTATTGCATCAGGAGTTTAAACTGAACACTCGAGAAATATTTTTAAAAAATAGAAGGGCAGTTAGATTAATATTTTTATGAATAGCATGTAGTTAAAATCAGATAAATAAATATCCTATCATTGAAGATAAACTTTTTACTAATAATAAAGTTGGTTCTGGTTATGAGGTTGTTTTTAAAATACAGGAAAAGAAATTGTCATTATCTATAAAAATATTGGGGAGTAAATAGTTTTTTTAATACCAAGAAAATTTATTTAGTTAGTAATAATTTTATTTTACCAATCGTAAAGTAAAATTATTACAAGCCAAGTTTAATGAACAAAAAAATTTGAACAATATTAGTTATTAGTTATTTAAAAATAACCACATCAACGGGTGATGAAGTGTATTAATTATTTTTTCATTGAAAAAATAGTTAAGTAGCTGCTGCAAGTTAATGTTGTAGAAAACATTAGAATTCAAACATTAATCTATATGGCATAGAAATTAATATTAAGATTAATTTTTTAATTAACAATTACAAAATAATTAAGCGCTAAGTAACAGCTAGAAGTTAATCTTGTAGAACACATTCAAATTCAAACATAAAAGTATATGGCATGATATTAGTATTAAGATTAATATTTTAATGGAAATCATTGGTCTCTTAAAAATATCTGACATCAATAAGGTTCGATGAAGTGTATTAATAAATATTTTTTCCATGAACAAATCGATTAAGAAATTTAATTAAATTAATTTTTAGACGATTACAATTCAAAAGTAAATCTTCATGATAAAGTTTAGTGTTCAGATTAACCTGGTGACCAAAATAATCGTAAACCGAACGTTTGAACAAAAATGTTAGTCGGATACAGATGATTTATTAGGTTTAGGTAAGCTAAGTTAAATTTAAGTATGCACGAACTTAGTATTTAAAATGATTTGGGCATGTCGGGGAAATATCACAATACCTATAAGCGAACTCATGCTTAATTTACATAGTCATGTTTACCAAGCTGATTCGTGATAAACGCCAAAGCCTGAAAAGCGCAAAAAACATAAAGGATAACAGTATGTTATACATTTTATGTTAAATAGGATTATGGTAAATAAAAGAAAGTTAAGGTGATACTGGATCTCATTCTTAATTTACACTGACACAAGTGATAATTGAATTATAAGGCCAGATCTTTGATCACCATGAATAGGGTGATGTAGGAAGCTTTGGAATTATACGTACAGTAACTTTTGAACTTTAAAGCAAGATCAAATTGTTCTATTGAAGTTTAAGACAAGATCTTCTTAAAACACATGTGAGAATAACATCAAAGCGCTCCTGATAAGACTCAAACCAGTCACACTATTTTTAATAATTGTATACCAATTTTCGATATAATATATACATTTATTAATATAATTTAAATACATTAAAAATTACACGGAATACCAATGGGCGGGCATGTTTAATGCTTGCAGATAAAAGTGGAAAGGGGTAGCGACAATCAATTTTAATACATGCGATGCAAAGACGAGGTTGTTTGTTACGGATATCGAAACAAATTTCACGATACAGGTCATATTCAAGCGGTGGTGATGAATGAGTTATAAGATTATCGTCACCTTTAACTTCAAAGTATTACTCTAGATACTCTTTAATCACTTCTTCGATAACACCCCCTGATGTTAAACAGAAGTATATCCTTGTTACTTCTTTTCGCTATGTATGGCCATCTTTGATATTGGGAACCTGGTAAATGAATTCACTGTATTCTACAAGTTCATAAAAGAAGGGGGCAATATTTAGTTAATATTACCGATGTGTTCATAGCTTCCTTCGGTGCTTCGGTGCTTCGGAGCACATTGTGAGTTAGGAAATATTGTTAATTTAACTATATACTAGTGGTCAATTTCACTTACCAACAACAAGTCTAGTTAGCGTTAGATATCTCTGGTATGAGTTTTAAGTAAGTGGCTAAACCAAACCTATAATATGGTTTGGTTTTTACTGTTTGCAGATTATAAAATATAACTAAGGACGGATATTTTTATGACTTTAGGAAAAAGTGGCAAAAAAGTCAACAAAGAAGAATTTATTCGACGTTCACGTGCTGTTCATGGTGACAAATACGATTATTCTGATATTGAATTTATTAATACTCAATCCCAAGTAATTATTAAGTGTTATATACATGGGGATTTTTCAGTACGAGCTTCAAATCATTATGGGGGATCGAAATCTGGTTGTAAGTTATGTTCGGGACAACTAACTGTAGACACTAACGAGTTTATTCGACGTTCAAAAAAAATATTCGGAAACAAATATGATTACTCAAACGTAATCTGTAAGAGTAGTACATCTGTAGTATCTATTCTTTGCCCTGAGCACGGCTTATTTCAAATTCGAGCTAATGAACACTATGGTGGATCTAAAAGAGGTTGCTCAAGTTGCACAGTACGAATTATTAGAGAAAAAATGACAACAGAGTCATTTATAGAACACTCCATTAATGTGCATGGGAGTAAATATGATTATTCTGTCTCAAAATATGAAGACGGAACGACAAAAATAGCAATTTTGTGCCCTAAACATGGCGAATTTAAAATAAGGCCTAATGCTCACTATGGAGCTCAAAAGCAAGGTTGTAAGGCCTGTGCAGGGAGACCAGAAGTAACAACTGAGTCATTTATTCGAAGTTCTAAAGCTATATACTTTGATCGATTTGAATACGATAAAACTTTATATAACGGGGCGAAAAGTCATTTACTCATAACTTGTAAACAACATGGTGATTTTTCTATTCGTCCAAATAACCATTTAATGGGTAATGGAGGGTGTAAGTCCTGCTCTGGAAGGCCTGACATATCGACAGAGCAATTAATAACTGAATTAATAGAAAAATTTGGTGATATTTATGATTATTCTAAAGTTGTATATGTATCTGCATTTACACCTATTACATTGATTTGTGCTGAACATGGTGAGTTTGAGAAAGTTCCAAAAGAGGCAGCAAAGAGTTTTGGTTGTCCAAAATGCCTAAAATACTCTGAAAGTGACTTTTTAAAAAATGCTAAAGTTGTACACGGAGATAAGTATAGCTATCGTAAGTCTAAATATATTACAACAAAAACAAAAATGATTATCACTTGTCCATTACATGGAGACTTTCTTCAATCTGCAAATCATCACCTTACAGGTCGGGGGTGTCCAGTTTGCGGAGTTGAATTAAACCTCCTAGCAAACAGGAACCCAGATGATGAGGCTATTTTATATTTTATAAAATTAGAATATAAAGGCTATCACTTTTGGAAAATTGGAATCACAACACATAGTATTGATATCCGATACAAATTATTAAAAAAAGATAATGTGAAAATTGTAAGTAGAAAGCAAGAAGTAACTACTTTAGCAAAAGCAATAAATGCGGAAAATGATATTTTGAAAAAATATAAAGATCACTTGGAATATCGTGGACATATATTGAATCATGCAAAAGGAGGGACAGAGTGTTTTAGCTTAGATATATTGAGTGAATTTGATGATAGTTTACAGTCATATTTATAATAATTAGCTATTTTTTGTAGCGTAACAGTTCTTTTGGGCACCTAAGTCGAGGTGATATTATTCATATCGATAGTTTTATCGGTGACTAAAATGAGCTGTAATATTTTACAACCTAACTTTTAACCACTATTTTAAAAGGTTATATCTGCTATTATTTTTACTAGTGTGTTTAGAACAATTGAAGTAATTTTTTATAAGTTTCATGGCTTACTGTTGTTCTATTTTCTGATTTTAAATAATGCTGAAGATAATGATAAATCGATATATCACTAGCAATTTTGTCGGCCAATTGGGGTGGTGTTTTACCGTCCAAATCTTTAATAAAGGCTAGTTCTGGAAAGTTTTTTAATATTGTTTTTGTAATATTAATTTCACCGAGCCGAACGGATGTATGTAGTGCAGTTGATCCTTTAAAATTAGCTATAACTCCATCAATACCATTTTCAATCAGAAGGTTCGCTGATTTTGAACATCGACTAGCACAAGCAGCGTGCAGTGCTGTTCGCCCTGTGATGTCTTTTAAATTTGAGTTGGCTTTTGCATTTAGCAATACTTCAACTGTTTTGTAATCTTTGTAATTGGCAGCTAACATAAGAGGTGTTTGTTGTTTGAAGTCAGAAAGATCTACAATTTCTGGCCATTCTTGAATTACAGCTCTAATTACACTCATGCTTTTGTCAAAGATAGACTCAGCTTCCAATATCATGTCGTGAGGAATGTTAAATCTAGTTTCGTTAGTCTTAATTTTAGTTAACATGTCATAGCTGACTTTCATTAATAGAAAAATAATACTATCAGATTGTGGATGTTTAAGTTGTTTATTCTTTAAGTGTTTATGTTTCTTTAATACTTGCTTAATATCTGTGCCATCCTTTATATGAGGTGCAATATCAGTAAAAAATAGTTCAAAATCTTTTTGAGAGTTAGAAAATAATGAGGTGTAATTTGGATAACACTTATATAAGTTCTTCCAAAAGTATTCATGAAGTTCGCGTGAAACATCAAAAATTGAAGGAATGGTTGCATTAGTTGATTTGGAGCTATCCAAACCTCCGTGGAAAAGGATATCTCTGAAATATTTCTCATGATTATTTGGAATAAGTTTTTGATTCGATATTGCAATAGCAAAAGCATCACGTGCTAACTCACCACGAAGGGGACCAAAGTTAAAGTTTTTACACTCATCCATCGCTTGATTGAAAAGCCTTTCCGCTTCTTTTATCTTGTTTTTTCCAATATGATGATATGCTTCGAACCTAAGTAATTGTGGCCTCCAAAGAAAGGACTCTACGTTATTCTTTGCTTGTTCTAGAAGAGTTGTCGCACGTTCCTCAGTGCTTGTATCAAATTGTTCTACTGTGAATAGTTCATTTAACTCAAGAATTAACCGTTTAATTTCATGTTCAGGGGTGGCTTCTAGTTCAATCAGTCGCTGTAATATTAATGGTTTTATTTTTGGACTATTGTAAGTCAGGTGAGATGCTTCATATACAAAATCAAAATCAATAATATTTTTAAGAGTTTTAAATGGTGCTATTTTTCGCTTTAGTCGATTAATTAATTTATTTGTTGTATTACTTGCCACTCGTTGTTTATTTAAATTATCAATGTATTCACTTTGTCTTTTTTCGATCCCTTCTTTTGAAGTGGGGAAAATATCATCTATTTCTTTTTCTTTCCCTGACGTTGAAAAAATTTCATTTAATCGAGGAGCAACTAATGGAACCGTTGGGTACTTTTCGTAACTGGTACAAAGCAATAGGTCATACCTAAAAAAAGCAGGTTGATTTTTAGTAAAATATTTATTTTCTGCTTCTTCCCCTAAATGAGCACATTGTGCATGAGCATCCATTGTGTTGTTATAAACCACTTCATATAACTTTATAAGTTGTAGCGTTTTGTTTTTTTCGAAATCAAGGCACTGCTTATCAATGGTAGGTGTTAAGAATTTTACTAGACGTCCATAGCCTTCTTGTACTGCCCTAGCAACAAGGAGTCGTTGTCGGATAGTTTTTTGGGGGGGCTGCTGATATCGCTCTTTTAGTTTCCAAATAAACTCTTCTTTTTTATTGTCTGAGCAATCGTCTTTTAAAATGTATTTTAAATCTTCACAGCTCAAGCTTATTTCGTGTTGTAAGCTTTCCGCTGTATGCCCCTTTTTATTAGTAAACTCTAAGGCTTGTTCAAATTCAGAGTTTTTGGTATCCGGTAGAAAGCAACCTTGGAATGTTATTTTTACTTCTTCTGGAAATGTATTATTAATGCTTGATATTTCAGGTGTGTTTTTGGCATTTTGCCAATTATAAAGGTTCTTTAGTATGGTGCCTGAGCTTTCATATATACGTAAATCTTTTTCGATATTCTTAGCTAACTTTGTTCTCGGTTCTTCAATTAAGTCCACCAACCAGTTTAATACCTGTTGTACAGGTAATTCAATTTCTGTAGTTAATTTAGTAGGTTGTATAATAGGTAAGTACCAAAATTTACCGCCAGGCATTCCAGCATCAATTTTTGATTGAATTTGCCAAAAAGCAGCATGCCTTGCTATTGCTGGAATTAAGACTCTAGATAAATAATGCCAAACTATTTTTTGCTTAGATGCCCGAAAGCTAAAAACATTAAGTTCAATAGTTTTATGAATTTGATAATCATGTTCTATGTTCGATATTAAATCATTCTTTGCTTTTTCATCTAGACCTAATACATCAGAAATACTGTTTAAAATACCTTTCCATGTTTCAAATATATTATCAAGTGACATATCTCCATCTTTGAATTTATTCTTTTTGGTTGTTTGCAACCCTTTGCTTGCTCCTAAAGCATTTGCTATCTCAATAAGTGTCGCTTCAAAAGTTGGGAAAGTAGCCATATGGGACCTTTTTTATTGTTTTTAATTAGTGTTGGCATTTGAAAGGGGGGGGACACCACTTTTCATTTTTTTATTTAGCGACTTTATCGATACTACAAGCTCTTTAAAAATAGGAGCACAAAATGAAAAGTAATAGAATTAAATCAAATAAAGTCAAAGAGTTAGTGATTAATTGGCACTTAACAGAAGCCTGTAATTATAAGTGTAATTATTGCTTTGCTAAGTGGGGAAAGTCAAATGAATTACATCGTTCTTTTGAAGCTATTGAAAAATTAATAAATAATTTATCTGATTTCTTTATTAAAAAAGATTCACCTTTAAAGGTAAAGCTTAAATATGATGATGTGCGAATTAACTTTGCTGGCGGTGAACCTATGATGCTAGGCAGGACACTTTCATTTGTTCTTAAGTTAGCCAAACAAAAAGGTTTTAAAACATCAATCATTACAAATGGACATTATTTGCTAAATAAAATAGTCGAACTTCCTCACAATACTTTGGATATGGTAGGAATAAGTTTCGACAGTCAAAACTATGAAACAAGGCAGCTGATTGGAAGAGTCGATAGAAAAGGAAGCTCAGTAAGTGCGGATGATTTGAAATTTGCTTTAACAAAGTTATCTCAGACACAAAAAAATATTAAAACAAAAATTAATACAGTGGTAAATATTCATAATTGGCAAGAAGATTTTTCAGGACTAATTTCAGAATTAAAAATTTTTAAATGGAAAGTATTACAAGTAATGCCTTACGGCAGTAATGATCTTCTTATTTCTAATGAACAATTTAATTCTTTTGTTGAAAGGCATAGCAATAGAAAGTTACCAATATATTCAGAGTCTAATTTAGCAATGACCGAATCATATTTAATGATTGATCCTAAAGGTCGCTTTTATCAGAACACCCCAGATAGTTCTGGATATCAATACAGTGAATGTATAAATGATGTAGGAGCAGAAATAGCCTTGAATCAAATTAACTTTAATGAAGCTGTTTTTATTGCTCGTTACTTTCCTGTTGAATCAATCTTGTGTGAAGTTTAGGGAGTGCGGCTATGAAGAGTGAAACATGTTTTGGAAAAATGTCAGGGCAAGCTTTGAGTCAGTACTTTGATGAGTATGATGCACAGAATGCTGCTGATTACTCAAGGGAATACCATAATAATGATTTGTCTCCTTATCAATGTAGTAAGTGTGAATTTTGGCACTTATCACCTAAAACAAGGATAACTTCTAGTAAGAAATGCGATAGGTGTACTGCGGGAGATGGTACTTTTAAAGATGCTTATCGCACAAAAAAAGAAGCTTATGCTAGAGCTAATATAATTTATGACGAACATAGAATTGATTTGAAAGTTTACAAGTGCAGATTTGGTAAAGGTTGGCATCTAACAAAACGATTTTGATGTTTATAGATTTTAAAATTAAATTGGCTATTCCTTTTTCTTTAATAGCCATCTTCCCCTTTTGTTCCAAAGGATAATAAAATGAACAAATTAAATTTCGCAGTGCTTGTTGATGGTGAGAATGCATCGTATAACGATTACTCTTTAGTGTTGGATGAAGTAGAAAAATATGGACTTGTTGCAATAAAATGGGTTTATGCAGATTGGACTTCGGTCCACCAAAGTGGTTGGAAAGATACCCTTCACAATACTGCATCAAAGCCTAAACAACAATTTCATTATGGTAAAGATGCAGCCGATCATGCGCTGGTAATGGATGCCATTGAATTAATAAATAAAAACACACGTATTAATGCTGTTTGTATTGTTTCTAGTGATGGTGGATTTTCTAGCCTTGCACAGCGTATTAGGGAACATGGGTTACATGTTATGGCTATCGGGAAAGAAAATACACCTGAACGATTTCGTAAGGCTTGCCATAATTTTGTTTATACAAAGAACCTTTTATCACCAGATGTATCTTCTGAACAAAACGGGGATGTAGATTCTTTATTAATTGCGGCTTATAGAAAATGTGCTCAAACAAATGAACCGGTCTACCTTGGCGATATGGGGACAATGCTTAAATCATTAGATTCATCATTTGACTCTCGAACATACCAATGCACTAGCCTCAAAAAGCTAATTAAAGATAAGGATGATATTTTCACTATCGTAGGCGAACAAGTAGATCGATGTTTTATAGAATTGAAAAAAAAGGAATTAACTGCTGAGTATCAATCATTAAAAGGAAAAATTCGCAAATGGGAGAGAATGAAACAATTTGGCTTTATTGAGACATCTAAAGGTAGTTTTCACTTTAACTCTAATGAACTACAAATAGATGAAAAAAATGTTCAAATAGGTCTAAAAGTAAATTTCAAAGCTCTTGTTGAAACAGGTACTAATAAAGCTTCAAATGATAAATGCCCCTCGGCTTATCATGTTAAAGTGTAATTAGATTGAATAGCTTTGTGTAGTAGTATATTGATTCTGGCTTCTAAAGTAGGGGTCAGATGAGGGATTTTGTATTTATCTACCTCATATGGGCATTAATTATCCTTAAGAGATTAATCATTATGTAAACCTAAGATTATTAGTTTAATGGCGGTTATGTTAAATACGCGTTTAGAAATGTCATGTTCAGTGAGTTAGGAGAGTAAGACGTCTATTACCACTTATTATATCAGCTAACTGCCGCCATTTTCAGCTGAAAGTTTATGACCATTTTGAGAGGCGAATAGCGCTGGCTAATACCTATACTCAATGTCCGCTATAGGCTCTCAGCGGACTTGTAACTCAAAATGTAACGGCTATTCAGGTCTAATTGAACTAGATTATTTAATTTACTAATACTTATTACTACTATCTCTCACCATCATTCATGTCTTAAATATAAGATGTCTACGTTATCTGGGGAAGGTGACTTATAGCCTAGAGCGTAAGCTTAATTTTACTATACTATTATTAGTTTGACTTAATGCAGTGAGAAGGTGGGATGATGAGTAAGAAGTTTTTATCTGAAAAAAAGTTGTTAGAAGGAATTACACCACATAATGCACATGATGATGAGCTCGCTCCTATATCACCTGATGAGTTTGGTACTGAGTTGTCGGAAACTGAATACAAAATGGCGATGAAGATAATTGAGCATACCTCTGATGCGGTTCCAAACACGCAAGAAGACGATGAACTTCGGAAAAAATAATCACTAGTGCTTAAGTGCTGTAATTTGATCCAAGAAGTTATGGCGTTTCTAGTTTTAGTTGTTATTTCAAACTATACTGGCTTCCCTGTTTTTTGCTGAACAAGTATTGCTCTGACCCTGTAAATAATTCTGTGTAATTACCCTTTTTACAGATGCTTTTTCAAGCGCTCTTCAAACTCTACATAAACCGGTTCATCGCAGCTCTCCAGCTGTGGATCGGTTATGACCATTTTTTTGATGCCATTTGATTGCTTATAAAATCAATTTCTTAGCAGAATCATCACTTGGAAAGACCTTACGGTTCTTAATAGCTTTGCGGATCACGCTGTTCAGTGACTCTATCGCGTTCGTAGTGTAGATCGCTTTTCTAATGTCTCTAGGGTAACGATAATCTGAATTGGGTGTTTTTACTTTCATGACTCCAATGTTTGGGATATTTATTGTAAACAACCATCAGTTAATACAAAAAATTAATAGTTTTTTAAAATGTACATAATGAGGTGTAATAGGGGAGATGCATTTTACCTTTCGAAATTAGTAAGAGGACAAACCTAATCACAAAAATGACAAATTAACACTAAATTAGTGGACGGAATATCTGCGCGACTAAAGGTGTTATGGTGAGTTATATCAGCTAACTGCCACCAATTTAACGTTGAAAGGGCTATTTCTGGCCTTTATGCACTAGCTAGACTCATCGGGTCTAAATTGTCGATATCCTTTTTTGCCGTTTTATAACTCACACATTGATTGCCCATTGAATAAGTCATGTCTTTAGCGGTGTCGTTGTTAAAAATCGTATTTACTTTTTTTGATCCTGACACGAGTCGGAAGACTTCTCTCTGCCAGTGCGATCCCAATTTCATCGAGTTCAGGGCTTGCAAGCTCTGCTAACTGATCAACTAGTTGTAGTTGTGAAAGTATGGCAACATAGACGCCCATCGATACGGTGGGATCTCCCCTTAAGGCTTTACGAAGTGTAGGTAAAGAAATAAACGTGGCATCTGCAATATCACTTTGTCTTAACCCCCGCCGTTTAATCGCTATATTTAAATTCTTACCGAGCGTCACTAGGTTTGAAAGGGCGGAGTTAGCTATACCAGCATACACATTTGTTCGCACGTTAGTCATCATTGTCATCATCAATTAAATAGTATTCTAATTATAGAATAATTACGTTGAATTTACAGCCATATGCAAACTACAATTTCCTTTATAGGACTTTAAAGTAAATTTAATTTGTTTTTAGAGCCCACTGGGATGAGACGATGTCTATAAGTGAAGCGGTAGATAAAGTTGTTGTCACTGTGCGCTTGTTCTGTAGGTTTTCCATTATTTGCTCCGAATTTATTATTGAGCAGATATTTTTAAACAATCAGAAATTCGATACTAGGTGTACTTCGCTAGACGCGACCAAAATTACAGTCATGATAAGTATTTTAAACGTAGAAGTTTATTCTTTTCGCTTGTTGTTAATTGAAATAAAGTAGCCTGCGCTTAAGATTACTCAAGTGTAGACCGATGTTTTAATCGATACTGAATAAATGACACATTCCGTATCGATCAACAACATGTAGTTGTTGATCATACCTAATATAGAACCACTTCTATACCTCCTAATTTAGATTTATGTAATTGAACTTCGTTTAACGATATGTGATTACAGCACCAATATTCGACATCGATATATTCTTTGTCGTGATACTCAGCTTTTACAATATAATCATCTGATCTCGCATCTTAATGCGTACAACCGTTCGTTTCAAAGGTATTCATTTTGTTTGTAAAACTAATCTGTTCAATGTTGTGTTACTTTATAATGCTCTCCAAAATTAAAGTAGGGGTACTAGCACTGACAGTTAATATGAATGCGCATCGCTCACAAATTCCAAGCAATCAATGATTAAGCCAATTTTATTACTTTTTCTTGTACAGGAATTCCATGGCGTCTATGCCAATGTGCTTTTAGAGACTCTCCTGATATCTCATTTGTACTACGCGACCATGCGGGGTAGTGCAACTTCCCCGTAGTTACTAATGATTTGAGCCGTTCAGGACCGCAGCACAATGCTCTTGCTGCTTTTTGAAGTGTTATATTACCTTCGCAAGTAATGCTGAATTGTCTGAATAACCAATCATTTAACGAAATTTTATCTACATAAATTTGTGCCGGTTTATTGCTAAGTACTATATGACCTATAACTTCATTTAATAAAATTGCGTTGATCAACATTGACCGACTGCACAGATGCATTCTCATCATTTTTGCGAACTCATTGATGTCGGCTAATGTCGATGAAGAATCTAAGCTGGTTGAGGTTATTTGAGTTAGTAGAGTGTTGAGGTTAAATATTTGGTCACGAGCAATAGCAGTGCCATTCACTGCTTGTAATGTATTGAATTGAATTGAACAAAGTAAGTCACCTTCCTTAAACCCAAGGTACTTCTCGAGTTGTAGACGATTGACATGAAACCTAGCCGAATCTTCTTCTTTTGATGGCAAGGTTTTAGCACGAGAAAGCCTAATGAATGCATGTGATTCAATGAATGTCATGGGTTTAGTTAAAGTTTTTTTATCTTGTATATTACATTCACTTTTTTCACCAAGATTGAAATGCTTTAGGCGATTTTTAAGCTTTAATATTGGGCCTATTACGGCATTATTATTCATTAATGGGGTATGACGTTGTTGATAACACATAGCTTCCCACAAGCCGTAACTACTTTGATTTTCTAATAATGAATAAGCGTTACCAATGTGATTATTCAAATTTTGGCAGGTCGGCACAGTATAAAAACGATCAGGGAACGTATCATAAGGTCGCGCCATTGCAAAAATTGCTTCAACAATATCTCTTACCTTTTGCACGGTATATTCGGTCGATTCAATGACCTCACTCCAGATGTTTTTTTCTAAGTCAGAAAAAGTGCAGATATTTTTATATTCATAATCAACCCACATTAATCCACACTTTCGGCAACCGTCAAAGATGAAGGTATTCCATTGAAATAGATTTCCACATTGAGGGCATCTATTTATCAAAAGCTGATGATGTTTAGTGCATGCGGAAAAAAGTGATAAGGGGTAGCGACAATCAATAATACCATCTTCTTTGATACATTCGATGCAAAAGCGAGGCTGGGTGATACGGATATCTAAACAAATTTCACGATTCGAGTCATAACCAAATGGTGGTACTGAATAAGTTAAAAGGTGGTCTATTACATCGTCAGTTACATTTAAAGCAATCGCTAGTTTGGGTAAAATGATTTCTAATTCTGTTGAAGTCCATTTCACTACACTAATACATTTAACCTTATCGGCTTCAATTACTTTCAACAGGTGCTCAATAGACGTTAAGCCATTTACATCGGCTAAGCGAAGTAAATATCCAGCGAATAGTTCATGCTTCTGAGGAAGAATACGTACACCTAACATATTATTTACCATGCTTTTTGCTGTTGTTTTTCAGCAGTGCTTTATGCGTTTCTAATTTGATGTTGTCCCATTCCTTCAACTTCACTTTTACTTTTTCAAATTTCGCAGAAAACGGATTAAAATTACCAATATCTTTATTCAATGCCTCATTTGTATAGGCTTTAGCAAACATCTGTTTAGTAATTTTATTTTCAAAATCCAACTTTTGACCAAGCTCTAGAACCTTAAATATAAGATACTTAAATATGCGAGGAGAGCCAGCACAAGCAAGAAAGATCCGGTCAAACATATCGCCGTCATATAATGTACAAATATTCAGATCATTGCTTATAAACAGCTGGTCAAATCCTATTAAAAATGAGCCAAAGTTTTCCTCGCCAGAAACAGAGTTAATTTCAAATTCTGTTATATAACATTTTTTATAGCTGAGTCTTTCTTCAAGCTCTTTATATTTAGTTAATGCTTTTTCAGCTGTCGGTATACCAGCAACAATCACAATAATTTTATGCTCATTCATTAGATTTTTAATGAAATTTAATACTGTAGTCGTTGTAGTACCGGCGTGCTCACGCAGTAAATGCTGACATTCATCAATAATTAAATACTGAACCATCTGATTCTTAAACAACTTATCTACTCGTCGAGTCAATGCTGAAGCTGTACCCGTCAAATCAAGGTGATCAGCCTCAGATAGAATCATTTCGCAGACAGATATGACGGTTGGCTTTACAGGCATTTTAAATTTTATAATGGGTATGGGGGTAAAGTCATAATCTACAGATGCTAATACAGACTCAGTAATACTGTCTAAGTTATTTGTTACGAACTTATCTAATACAGTGGACTTACCTAAACCTGTTTCACCCAGTATCATCATTCCGATAGACTTTACTCCAGCGAAATGAGTCATCGAATCAATTGCATTTTTGGTCTCTGCATACTGCGTTGTTTCGACGATTTTGTTTTCAACAATTTCATTTAATTGTTTTAGTGTTTTATTCGGTTTTTTAAGCATCTTTGTGCGCCTTAACTGTACGAAGTTTACGTTCACTTGAAGTTGTAGATCCATCTGTCACTGTGTCTGTAGTCTCAGCTGGTTCAGTATTTTCTGTGGTAGTTATATTTGCACCACGGGGTCTAGTAGTACGTGAAGCAGCCATTTTTTCATCATGAATGGCTTTGGTACTCTTAAGAATCGCATTGTCTTTAGACAAGCGTTTGTGTCCGTAACCTTTGTTGTTGTAACCCACTGATGGATTGAGAGTATTATACTCGACTAGTGTCATACCCTCTGTAATACCTGGGTCAACAGCTGTTAATTCTAATATTTCACCGGTTTCCTCATCCAATGCAGTCACACGGCTAATATCATTAAGGTTAAACTGAATTTGAATCATTGCAGGCCCTCCTTTGGCTTTTTTCATATTGCCTATTTCTTGTAAGCGACCACCCACATCGTTGTATCTTATTTTGTTGTTTACAATGCCAGCTTCTGATGAATTACCAGATATTTTTCTATAAACAAATTCACCTTGTTGTAAACGTAACTCATCTTCATTCGCCGGCAAAATGACGTACATTGCAGATTGTGATTCCCAAACTTCTTGAGGTGTTTTACCCCCTAAACCTTTATGTCCCGCTTGATGATATTCATCAACGATCCACTCAGTTAATAAAGACTCAATTTGAGCAGGTGTATAACATGCCTGTTTTTGAAGGGATAAATCGAGTTCTCTTGGATCTTTTACACGTTTACAGTAACCAGACATTCGCTGTAAAAGCTGTTTTCTGATGGTTGAGAAGAAGCGTTCAATGTAGGGTTTACGCCATCCACAGCCCGTTTGTGCTACTTGCCACGTAATATCTAAATTATTTAAAAATTGCACTGCTGCGTCAGATGTATAACCAGGGCCACCATCACTAACAACAATTTCACTAATGCCGCACATTGGCCAATCGTTTTTCACATGAGGACATTTTATGGATGGATCTTTTTGAAGGATGGCATTTCTGTAACTATCAATAACTGATGAAGCAGTTTCACCAGTGCCTATTTGTAACTGGAAGCCTAAAATACTTCGTGAGTAGCAATCGATAACAAAATATACGACGACTTTACCAAGGTAATTTCCCTCCTCATCAATAGCTCCCATTGAAAAATGCACTGCATCGACTTCTACACGCTCTAAGATATGATCAGTAATGAGCATTGATGTTTTGTTACGTTTAGCGGCTTTAAGTGCTTTTTTACCATCTCGGCCCAAAATTATATCTTGAGTTGGGGTTTGTTTTATATAATCTGTGAACGTCCTATAACCTGGACGTTTTATTTTTTTACCAACAAATTCATTGATATGATCAATGTATAGATCATAAACGCTCTGCATAGTTGGTTTGGATAATCTTAGGTATAAGTCATCGATATACTCTAGCGCTAAATCTAATACCTCTTCATCAAAGACAGATTTTCTCTTTTTACGTCGTTTTGGTAATGTTGCTTTAACTCCTGCGACACTTATTTTCGCTATTTTTAACCATTCAATGAGAGCAGTGCGGCATGGTGGGAAAGGATCATTGATTTCTTTTGCAACGAGTTTAGTCATATCAGCTAAAAACTTCACGCCTCCAATTTTATTGTCTCGTCTCACTTGAACGTGCTTTGATACATAAGCTTTTCGGCGCGTTAACTCTTTGATTGATTGGGGAGTCATCGGAAGCAGGTCGACTAAGGGCTGTCTATCATCTACAGCAATTAGTTTTTTGCCGAACATACTGATAACATTTTCAGTCGAGAGTACCTTGCAGTTATCGCCAGATTCAGGTTCGAACAGAAACTTTTCACCGTTACCTACATTGAGTAATCTTCCTTTCGTGCCAGAGAACTTAACTACTGTACCATTTTGATTCTTCTGTAATTTTTTAATAATATTCATATAAATTCCTACCAATTAATGATGATTTCTGACCAGCGTGGCTTTAAATCTGCACTAATAACGCTGTGTGCTAATGCACGTCGAATGAAGCAAGGTTTAAATTTTTTCATTACTAATAATTGAGTTAATTCACTTATTGTCAGACTGCAATCTGGGATCATTGCTTTAATTTTTTCAAATTCGACAATCGGCTTCGGGTGCTTTAGGCCTGCAATTAAGAGTCTGCTGTTCATAGGGAGGTTTGAAGATCGTATTGTTCTTTCAGTGACAACTTCATACTCTGCGCCTAACTCTTCGAAAAATGTTTTACGAATTTCAGTTTTGGCTTTAAAATCATCTGTTTGTGTATCTTTGAAATATTTCACTTCGATGAATATTATTCTGTCTATATATCTGAGATAAAAATCGGGTGTATAACGAATTTTCTTGAATGTCTCAGGCTGACTCAAGATATCTAACAAGCCTTTATCAAAAAGCTTTGAAAAGAAGAAATCCAATTCCAATTTACTTTCACTGATACATTTACTGTTATGCAGCGGTGAAAACGAAAGCCAAGTCTCTCGGACGCTTGACTGCCTTAATATTTTCTTTCTTGTGAATTCTATTTCGTTGATAGTTTTCATATTATTCTCTCTACGTTGTAGTCGATAATAATAAGAACGAAGTGACCCCTTTAAATGGGATCTTAATTTTTAAATAATTTATAATTTTATTTTCATTAGTGGTAATAATCATATTTAAGCTCTCATAAAGTTAGTGACTAAAAACATATACCAATACTCTAACATGTCAACCTAAGTCATTGTTTACATTGACATTATTGTTAATTATCGCTATAATATTATCATTGTAACATCCTGATTTTTCAGCTTTACTTGATATTATTTACTTAGATTTTTCTGTATTTTAAATGAGCAGAAATAAAATTAATTACTTTAAATTCAGAGGCTTGCTATTTATTTTAAAATTATCTCATTTAACTGGTCTTACCTCATGACCTTTTTGAGTTGATTTCGTAAATATTCATTAATTGAAGAATAAACAAGCCATAGACTAATCCAAAATATAAAATTTCACAGGAACTTGAATGAATTTAAATACCGAAGAGTTAATAAGCGTTTTAGGCACGACTGATTTTTATAGTTCTCTAAAAATACCCTCTGAGCTTGCTACAAAATATAAATTAGGCCGTTTTTTAAGAGACTCTTCAGAAATTAAAGAAATCGCTCAGGATGCACTTGGCACTTCAATCGAAACATTACTTTTAAAGGTGCTTGAGGGTGGGTTTAGCACGAAAGATTCAGAAAAAGCGTTCAAAAATGAAAGGGATATAGAAGGCTATCTTCTCAGGTCGGTCAATAATTACCTTATTGATAGGGCAAAACGATGGGGCAGTCATATTAATACGAATGCACCAGCAGCACGCTCAAGGGTGCAAGTGCCTTTAGACATTGCTGACTCAGAATTCTTCGATACAATCATACAAGGTGTTCATACTCGTACGAGTGTATCCCGTTTTGAAGAAGGGGCCTTAGATAAGCTTATTGATAAAGCAAACCTAACTGAAGATGAAAAGTGGATAATCAAGATAAGAAGCTCTGATATAAAACTATCTAAATGCGTTGGTAGAGAAAGTTCATTAAGAATGGATAGGAATTTAATGCTTTCAACCTGCCAGGATTTAGAAGAGTTAAAACCAAGTTCAAAACGAAAAGCGATACCCAACTGTACCTGTAGGTTTATAGAGATGCCTTTTTCAGAAATAGAGAAAAAATATGGTGGTAAAGCAGACACGTATCAAAGACGCTTCAAAAAAGGTGTAGATAAACTGCGACAGGTTGCAGAAGAGCTTTAAAAACCTTCAATGGCGGTAAGTACCGATATAATTTGTTGTATGCTTACACGAAAGCTCTTTAGTGACACTCGACTCCTTATTTCTAAAGTGCTGAATGTTTGAGGTCATTAATCTGATCGAAAAAAGGGAAGCGTTTGGGTTTGAAGATTTCTCTGAACCTTATCCAGGCAATGACCCTTGTACGCATAATTCATTTCAAACAAGATACTCTGACCATCATCCTTTTCGATTCAAAATGAAAGTTGATAATGATGACAGATTAAAACATAGTTACATTATATTTCTTGCTTAAGAAAGTTTCTCAATTACAATTACCTGTGTTTTTATGGCTATGTTGTCTTTCGGTGTGGGTAAACTATACTTAATGTACTGAAACCTAATAACGGTAGGTGCAACATGGCTTCCAAGCAGTTTCAAAATATACTACATAACGTTACAAATCTAAACTACGCCC
>Ga0316197_10001078_pt1 | contig 19373 bp, 18 predicted proteins | sample OudBiesiAoxic_MG_FD_204939 | JGI IMG/M metagenome (GOLD analysis project Ga0316197, IMG submission 204939) | Coastal sediment microbial communities from Oude Bieten Haven, Netherlands - site A oxic | ecosystem: Environmental > Aquatic > Marine > Coastal > Sediment | place: Netherlands... | reverse complement strand
GAGAGAGGTGCGAGCGCAGGAAGTACCCGATTCGCGACCCCAGGGCCATGAAGATGCCGATCCCGAAGAGTGCCGCGATCGCGGGAAGCGTCAACTCGAGGATCTCGCCCATGATGGCGACGAAGTTCCCGAGGAAGGCGAAGACTCCGAGGTGGGGTGCAATCGCTCGACCGACGTGGATCGACAGGACTGCGAAGACGTTCAGCCAGATCAGGAAGGCGAAGAGCGACGCGACGATGACGAGATTGCGCTGGATCTTCAGACTTCTCGGTGGCGGCTCCTCCTCGCTCACGGGAAGGGCCCAGCGCAACGCGAAGAACATTCCGATCGGGATGAGGACCATCAGGACGAGCCTCGCCCAGTCGTTCGTACTGAGGGTCTCGGAGACACTCCTCATCCATTGCGACGCCATGATGCCGACTACGGCACCGATCGGGATCGCCAGCAGATTCAGCGCGAGGTTGGTCACGGTGGTCGATACGTCTCGCATCAGGTTGCGCGACGCCAGGAAGGAGAGGGGAAGGGCGATCGCAGTACCGATGGTCGTGGCGAGGAACGCCATCAGCACTGTCTCCATGATCTTCTCGAGCGTGAGGGTCAGGTTCTCTGAAGGACGGGGCGACCACATCTTCTCGCCCTCGTCCTCGACTCCGTTGTTGTTGGCGTCGGTCCACACCTGCACCGGCGCCAGGTACGAGCCGACGTTGACGCGGGTCAAGGTCTGGATCTGTTGCGGATTCTCCGATTCCCGTTCCGGTAGTTCGACGTCGACCGAGAACGTGCCGTCTTCGCCGACTTCGAACGGTTCCATCAGCGGCAGGCTCACTGCAAATTCGGAGTCGGGGATGAACAGGAGGCCGGTGCGCGAGCGGGGCTCGAAGCCCACCCCCTCAACGGTGACAACGTCGCTGGGCGAACCGCACGATGGGGTCACGACCAGATAGGGCGTCTCGCTGGTATCCGTCTCCGGCCCGTTGCCGTCGGGGGGACAGGGAACCAGCACATCGGCGAGGACGATGACCTCCTCCTTGTCGAAGGTCACGAGGTCTGGCCTGACCAGCGCCCGCAGAATGCGCACCAGTTGCTCCCGTCGCACCGGGCTGCGCACTTCACCGAGGTCGACCTCGGTTTCCTGAACGGCAAACGAGTAGAGGAGGATCCCAAGGATCCCGGCCACGAAGAACCAGATCGTGCGCTTGAAGCGCCGCTTCTCGCGTGCCTTGCGCTCGTCGTGCTCTTCAACCGTCTCTTGGTGGCTCGGCGAGTCGTTGCGGTCAGCCAACGCGCTCAGCCTCCTGCCCGTAGATCTCTTCGAAGCGGGCGTCGTCGATCTCGGCCGCGGTACCCGAGAACACCAGCTTGCCTTCGTTGAGAGCGATGACTCGTTCTGAATAGCGCTGGACGAGGTCGAGGAAGTGCAGGCTGCACAACACCGTGACCCCGTCCTCCTGATTGATCTGCTCGAGGTACTGCATGATCGAATGCGCCAGCACCGGGTCGAGGCTGGCGACCGGTTCGTCGGCGAGAATCATCTCCGGGTCCTGAATCATCGCACGGGCAATCCCAACCCGCTGCTGCTGACCGCCGGAGAGGGCATCGGCTCGGTAGTAGGTCCGATCCTCGAGGCCGAACCGGTCGAGTTGATGGTGGGCTGAAGCGATGTCCTGTTTCGAGAAGCGGTTGATGAGTGAGAGGGCGGGGTTGGTGTAACCAAGGCGACCCGACAGCACGTTGGTCATCACCTTGGAGCGATGGACCAGATTGAAGTGCTGGAAGACCATCCCGATGCGGCGCCGAATCCGCCGCAGCTCCTCCTGGGAAGCGGCGGTGATGTCGATGTCGTTCCAGAGAATCCGGCCCTCGGTCGGCTCGATCAAGCGGTTGATGCAGCGCAGCAGGGTCGACTTGCCCGAACCGCTGAGACCGATGACGGCCAGAAACTCACCTTTGGGGACTTCGAAGCTGACGTCCTCCAGGGCCACGGTCCCGCCCTCGTAGACCATGGTCAGATGTTCGACTTTCAGCACGTACTCAGCTCCTCACTTCCACTCCACCGGTGGTCTGGGCGATCACCTCGGAATGCGACGTGGGCGGGGATGTGCTCCCCGCCCACGTGCCAACAATCACATTCGATGTGGGCCTATCCGAAGTCCTCGAGCGTGTAGCCGAGGGCCTGCAACAGGGCACGAATCGAGTCGAACTCGGCGTCGTTGGTCTGGGCTACGCCGCTCCAACTGTAGGCGTCAAACGCCGTTTCGAACCCCTCAGGGTCATTGGCGGCGAAGTCGGCCATCGCGACAACGATCGCATCGGCGGTCGCCGGCGGGAACGCCGGAGAGAACGCCATGCCGTCATTCGGGATCGGGTCGGACACCGCCAGGATGCGAACTCCCTGGATCACGTCCGGAGCTTCTTCCCGGATGTCGCGGCGAGCGTCGCGGGGGAAGAAGTCGTCGCCACAGAGAATCTGTCCGTCGGCATCGAGACCACACGTGGGTACCAGTTCAGCCGGTACATCGGGGTCGCTGGCGCCGTCCCACAGGCTGTTGCGCTCGGAGTCGATCGGGGGGCTGTAGTACGTCGTGCCGAAGTCGGCTTCCTTGTTGTACACGGCGCGGGCCACGGAGGAGTGGCCGCCGGCCTCGAACACGTCGGTGACCTCGATGCCCAGACTGGTGAACAGCCCGGAGGGAACGAGGAAGCCGGAGGTCGAAGCAGCATCCGGGTAGGCCCACTTCTTGCCGGCGAGTTCCTCAATGGTCGTGATCTCGGAGTCTCTCGGCACTATGAACTGGGTCCAGTAGACGTCGTAGCCGAAGCGGATGGACTTCAGTGCGATCTCAACACCGCACAGGTCGTTGGCGAGCACGTAGCCTTGGGCCGGGATGAAGCCCATGCTGGTCTCCGGTGCGGCACACATCGCCTCGATGGTCGCTGCGTACGACGAGCCGACGCTGACCTCGAATTCGAGGCCGGTGGCCTCGGTCAGCGTGGCGTCGAGTAGTTCGCCGCCCGCGATGATGTCCTCTGCGCTGACTGACGGTACAAAGAACACCTGGATGGGTAGCTCAGCCGAGCCGACCTCTGGGGCGGCGGCTGCGGTGGTCGTAGTCTCTGGCGCGGCAGTCGTGGTGGTCTCCGGCGCCGCAGTGGTCGTAGTCTCCGCGGCAGCCGTCGTTGTCGTTTCGCCGCCGCTGTCATCGTCATCGCCACAAGCGGCAACGATGAGAGCAAACGCAGCAAGAACGACAAGCAACTTACGAATTGTCATGCTTTTTTGCACTCCCGTGATCGGCGCGCGTGGTGCGCGCACCTCCGTCCATCGCGAAGGCTAGAGCCTCGGGGGGCAACCGACCAGCCACAGAGGTCCTACCTCTAGGGCCGAATGGCCTGACACCGACAAAATGCCTGGTCAGGCTGAGAGGCGAGTGCCGATTGATTGGTCGGTGAGGTGGCCGACAAACCGGGTGAAGGCGGGCCAACCGTCGATGTCGCGTACGCCGGGTATTGGTCCGTTCCAGGGTCGGACGAACCGGCACACCTCGGCTTCGGGTCGGAATCTCGCCAATTCGGCGAGCTGATCGGGGGAATCATCGAGGTAGACGTCGCAGGGCACGAGCCACTTGTCATCGGTGACGTGGACCTCCCGGGTGGGGAGTTGGTGCTCGGCGATCCAGGCGTAGGTGTCGTGGATGGCCCAGTCGGGTTTACCGGTGAGGATGACGAGGTCATGTACCTTGCCGAGGTCTTCGAGTGCATCGGCGGCGCCGTCGAACAAGTCGAGGTGACGGAAGAAAGATGGTGTACCCCGGTGCTCTGCCCAGCGCCAGAAAGCGTTCATGTCGGCGAAGTGGGTGAGGTCGGGGATACCGTCCCACACCCGAGCAGCTTCGGGGGTGAGGGCAACGCCAAAGTCGGCGCCGTAGTGACGCATCCACCCTGAATTGAAATCGGCGACGACGCCATCGAGGTCGATGCCAAGCCGCATGATGTGCCCCTGTCGTAGCTTCTGCTTGTAAGGGGTATATCGGCCGGCAGCGGTATCAACCTTGAGCCTGGCCTCCAGTTGGCAGCCGCGGCGGGATCAGTCGCTGACGACTTCGCCGCCGAGCAAATCGGCGATGAGGTCTTCCGGGGCTTCGGCGGCGGCCTCGTCACCCTCGAGCAACTCGTCCTTCGTCGGGGCCCGGGTCTCGGACTCGGTCGGGGGGTCGACGCTGACCGCCGCAGCCGAACCGTCGGCGGAACGATACTCCAGTGTGATGGAGCCGCCGAGGATCTCGGCAGCCAGTGACGCGATGATGGCGTTGAGTTCGGCGTCGGCGCGCAACTGTTCCAGGTGGAACGGCAGATGGCCGGGAACCTCGCAGATCACGAGGCCGGATTCGACGGCGACCGGCTCAGCCTCTTTGAGGAGAGCGTGGCGCCGTGGCCCGGCGCGATCGCGCACCTGGGCAACTATTGCCGGCCATGCCGCCTCGAATGTGGCGAGATCGAGGTCGACCAGCGCCACGACGGGAGCGGGCGGCGTTGCCTCGGTCAACGCGAGCGACGGCGGTTCCTCGGCGACATCCACAGAAGGTTCGGTTGGGTCCGGCTGGTGAGGCGGCGGAGGCTCTGACGTAGCGGGCGCCGGCGCGGCTGGTTCTGCCGCTGCGGCCGCGACTGCCGCTGCGGCCGCGGCTGCCGGCATGGTCTGTGGGGAGGCGACTGGGGCGGTTGCGTCGCCGAGGGTGCGGACCAGGCTCTCGAGGCGTCCAATCCTGGCGTCGAGTGAGGCGGCATCTATTGCTGTTTCGGGCCGGGTCAGGCGGAGGAGGGCCAACTCGACGACAAGGCGCTCCTCGCGACCCTGGCGGAGGTGAAGCAGTGCCTCGCCGAGAAGGTCGATGGCGCGCAGGACGTCACCGGTGGCCAACACCGGTGCGTACCGTCGCCATTCCTCCAGGGTCTCGAGGGACTCGTCGGCAACTTCCTCGAGATTGGGGGCGTATTGCGCCAGGAAGATTCCGCGGAAGAATCCGAGCGCGTCGGCGACAAACCTGCGCAGGTCGGAGCCGCTTGCCGAAAGGCGAGATACCAGCCCGAGAGCGGCAGGCGCATCCTGGTCGGCAACGGCCGAGGCGAGTTGCCCGAAGGCATCCCTATCCGCCAAACCCAAGGCGCGGGAAACGGACTCGGCCTCGACCCGGCCACCGCCGAGGGCGGCAACCTGCTCGAGCAGGCTCATCGCATCGCGCACCGAACCGTTGGCATGGGTGGCGACCATGGCAAGCCCGCCCGGCTCCGGATCGAAGTCCTCGCGCTGCGAGATGTCGGCGAGGTGGTCGAGTAGCACCTCAACGGGGACCGGGTGGAAGTCGAAGCGCTGGCTGCGGCTGCGGATGGTGTCGAGCAGTTTGTATGGCTCTGTGGTCGCCAGTACGAATATGACGTGCTCTGGCGGCTCCTCGAGGGTCTTGAGCAGGGCATTGCCGGCCGCTCGCGACAGCATGTGAGCCTCGTCCAGGATGTAGATGCGGTGGGCGCCGCCGGCGGCCGCCACCGTGCCGACGTTGACCCGGATCTCGCGGATGTCCTCAACCTTGTTGTGTGAGGCGGCGTCGAGTTCGATCACGTCGAGTGAGGTGCCTTCGGTGATCCCGATGCACGAAGGGCACTCGTTGCACGGTTCACCGTCGTCGCCACGATTGGTGCAGTTGAGCGCCTTGGCGAGGAGCCGGGCGCTGGTGGTCTTGCCGGTGCCGCGCGGTCCGGCGAACAGGTAGGCGTGGGCCACCTTGTTCTCGACGATCTCGTGCGCCAGGGTGCGCACGACGTGGTCCTGGCCGACGACCTCGTCGAATCGTTGCGGTCGGTACTTGTTGTAGAGGGCCCGGTACTCCATGGACGGCGATGGTACTCGCCGCCTGGGACGTGCCACACGGAGTGTGCCGAGTGCGCCGCCGATGCGCCCGGTGACTGGTACGCTCCGGCCATGTCACGAATGCCAAAAGATATGCAACAGCTCATGCAGCAGGCGCAGCAAATGCAGGCCGAGATGGCCAAAGCCCAGGAAGAACTCGCCACCAAGACCTACGTCGGCAGCGCCGGCGGTGGCGTGGTCAAGGCGACGGTGAGAGGTTCGGGTGAGCTCATTGCGGTTGAGTTCGATCCCTCCGTCCTCGACCCGGACGATCCGGAGATGGCAGGCGACTTGGTCGTTGCCGCCGTCAACCAAGCCATGCAACAGGCGAATGACGATGCGGGGAACGCCATGGGCGGTCTCACCGGCGGCATGGACCTGGGTGGTCTCCTCGGCTGATGTTCGAAGCGCCGGTCCAGCGGCTCATCGACGAGCTGGCCCGGCTACCCGGGATCGGTCGCAAGAGCGCGCAACGCCTCGCCTTCCATCTCCTTCACATCGAGGAGGCGGATGCCGTCCGGCTCGGCACCACCATCATTGAACTCCGTCAACAGGTGCGGCTCTGCTCGCGCTGTTTCAACGTCACCGCCGACGAGGAGTGCTCGATCTGTCGCGACGTCCGGCGGGACCCGACCGTGATCTGCGTGGTCGAGCGTGCCCAGGACATCTCTGTGCTGGAGAAGACCCAGGAGTTCAATGGTCGCTACCACGTGCTCGGCGGGGCCATCTCACCCATCGAGGGGATCGGGCCCGAGCAACTCAACATGCGGGAGCTCGTCGCGAGAGTGGATGCCGAGAACGTGTCTGAGGTCATCGCCGCGACCAATCCGACGATCGAAGGTGACACGACGGCGCTGTACCTGGCTCGGCTCTTGAAGCCGATTGGCGTCACCGTGTCCCGGCTGGCCTCCGGCCTCCCGGTCGGCGGCGACCTCGACTACGCCGACGAAATCACCCTGGGCCGGGCCCTCTCCGGCCGCCGCGAGCTGTGAGATTGGGTTTTGGCGGACATGAGCGCAGCATGATGCGCAATGATCCGCCAAAACGGTTGAGGGTTGCGCTGGTGGAGCCCTACTTCGATGGATCCCATCGCGCATGGGCCGAAGGTTTGGCGGCGGCCTCGGACCACAAGATCGAGATCTTGTCGCTGCCCGCGGCTTTCTGGAAGTGGCGGATGCAGGGGGGCTACGTCACGCTGGCGGACGCCTACCGTGCCGCGGTGGCCGCCGCGGGGCCGTTCGACCTCATCCTCGCGACCAGCATGCTCAACCTGGCCGGGTTCCTCGGCGCGATCCGTCGGGAGGCGCCCAATACCCCGACCGTGCTCTACATGCACGAGAACCAACTCACCTACCCGATATCGCCCCGGGATCGGGAGGACCTGACCTACCCATTCATCAATTGGACGTCGATGACGGTTGCCGACGAGATCTGGTTCAACTCGAAGTTCCACCACGACCTGTGGTTCGAGCGGGTGCCCGCCATGCTGCGGCGCTTCCCGGACACTCGACACGACCATCTCCTCGCCGGGGTGCAGAGTCGATCACAGGTCATCCCGCTTGGTGTCGATCTCCGCCGATTGGATTCTCAGCCATCCCAGCGCACCACCCCGCCGCTCATTCTGTGGAACCAACGATGGGACCATGACAAAGGGCCGGACGAGTTGGCAGCCGCCATCCAAGCGCTCGACGATTCCGGTGTCATGTTTCGGCTCGCCATCTGCGGGGAGACCTTCGCCACGTTGCCACCGCCATTCGAGGGGCTCAAGGCCCGGCTTGGGTCGCGCCTCGTGCACTACGGCTTTGCCCCCGAGGCCGATTATCGGAGGTTGCTGCGTTCCGCCGACGTCGTGCTGTCGACTTCGCGCCAGGAGTTCTTCGGGATTGCGGTCACCGAGGCGGTCTACGCCGGTGCCTTCCCGGTGCTGCCCCGCACCTTGGTGTACCCCGAGCGCATCCCGGCGGGGTTCCACGACCGCTGCCTCTACGGCGACGACGCCGAGTTGCTCGATCGCCTCACGTGGGCGGTGGATCACCTCGGGGAGGCCGGCTCCATCGCCGCCGAGCTTGGTCCGACGATGGCGGCCCACGATTGGAGCGTGCTGGCGCCGAGGTACGACCGGGAGTTGTCCCGGGTCGCGGCGACCGTATCCGAAGCCGAATTCCCTCAGTAGGCGATGGCGCTGATCTTGCCCAGTTCGTCCATGCGGTGGGTGGCTTCGACAAACCTCACGGTGCCGGTCTTGGATCGCATCACTACAGAGTGAGTTTCGATGCGGTTGCCGCTGCGGAACTCAACTCCCTTGAGAAGATCGCCCGTGGTTACCCCGGTCGCGGCGAAGAACGTGTTGTCGCTATCCACCAGGTCGCGGGTAGTGATCACCTGATTGAGGTCGAGGCCCTCGTCTTTGGCGAACTGGCGTTCGCTGTCGTCGCGCGGCCACAGCTTGCACTGAATTTCGCCGCGCACTGCCGCCATGGCGCAAGCGGCGGTGACCGCCTCGGGAGACCCACCGATGCCAAACAGGACATCGATGCCGCTGTCGCTCTTTGCCGTCGACAGGGCTCCAGAGATGTCCCCGTCGCCGATGAGTGAGATCCTGGCGCCGGCCTCGCGGACTTGGCGGATGCAGTCCTCGTTGCGGGGCCGGTCGAGGATGACTGCCGTCACATCCGATACGGATTTGCCGAGGGCCTTGGCGACTTGCTGCAGATTGTGGGCGACTGGTGCTTCGATATCGACCATTCCGGCTGCGGCTTCGCCGACCGCGATCTTGTCCATGTAGACCAGGTTGCCCGGGGCGTACATCGACCCTCGTTCTGCAAAAGCGATCACCGCAAGGGCGCCCGGCATGCCGAGAGCGGTCAGCCGAGTGCCATCGACGGGGTCGACGGCGACGTCGACGAGTGGAAGGTTGCCGTTGCCGACGCGCTCGCCGTTGAACAGCATCGGGGCTTCGTCCTTTTCGCCCTCGCCGATGACGACGATCCCGTCCATGTCGACGGTCGACAGCACATTGCGCATTGCGTCGACCGCGGCCTGATCAACCTGGTTCTTGTCGCCGCGCCCCTGCCAACGGGCGGCAGACATGGCGGCAGCCTCGGTGACACGTACAAGTTCGAGGGCGAGGTTTCTGTCCGGCTGCTCGCTCATGTTCTGTTCACTCCTGACATGTCGGATGATCTGGGCTCTGGTCTAGAACACATTGATGATGAGGGCATCACCCTGGCCACCGCCGCCGCATAGGGCGGCGCCACCGATGCCACCGCCGCGGCGGCGAAGTTCGTTGATGAGGGTGACGGTGATGCGGGCGCCGGTCGCACCGAGTGGGTGCCCGAGGGCGACGGCGCCACCGTTGACGTTCACCTTGGAATGGTCGATCTCGAGCATGCGCGCCGACCACAAGGCCACCGAGGCGAAGGCCTCGTTGAACTCGACGAGATCTAGGTCGGCAACCTCCAACCCGGCTCGCTTGAGAGCGATCAGGAGCGCCTCTGCCGGCCGCTCATGCAGCGTGGCATCAGGCCCCGCGGTCTGCCCGTAGGCGAGCACCTCGGCGAGGATGGGCAGTCCTGCCGCCTCGGCGGCGGCGCGGTCGGCGACCAGCACGGCCGCCGCCCCGTCCGAGATCTGTGAGGCGTTTCCGGCCGTCACCGTGCCGTCGGCGCTGAAGGCGGGACGGAGCTTGGCCAGGCTGGCCGCATCGGTGCCGGGTCGGATCCCTTCGTCCTTGGTGACGATGAGCGGCTCGGCGCGGCGTTGCGGCACGGTGACCGGAACGATTTCCCCTTCGAACGCCCCGGCCGCGGCTGCCGCTGCCGCCCTCGCTTGGCTTGCTGCGGCCCACTCGTCCTGTTCCTCACGGTTGATGCCGAGCAGGGTGTTCTTGTTGTCTGAGGACTCACCCATGATGCAGTGATCGAAGGCGCACCACAGGCCGTCGTTGTTGAGCGAATCAACTAGAACGCCGTCGCCCATCCGAAGCCCGAGGCGGGCCTTGGGTACCAGATAGGGGGCGTTGGTCATCGACTCCATCCCGCCGGCGATCACAAAGGTGGCTTCGCCGAGACGGATGTGGCGCGAGGCCTCGGCGATCGCCGTCATGCCGGAGAGGCATACCTTGTTGATGACCGTGGCCGGAACCGTCATCGGGACACCGGCTTTGCGGGCGGCTTGGCGGGCCGTGATCTGGCCCTGCCCAGCCTGAATGACGTGGCCGAAGATCACCTCATCGAGTTGCTGGGGTGACAACCCGGCGCGCTCGAGCGCGGCCCCGATGACCACGCCGCCGAGATCCATCGCGGTGAGCGGGGTGAAGGCCCCGGAGAACCGACCGATCGGGGTGCGGGCGATGGAACAGATCACAGGGTTCATTGATGTCCTTTCGGAGCCGTCGAGACGATCCTAACGATGCCCGCATCGGCCGGATCGGGGCTTCTGGCCCTTCTCCGTCCCGAGGATGCCCCGAGTAGTCAGCCGGCCAGACCGCCAACCGCCGTCGGGTCGACCAGATTGTGGAGCCGCACCTTGCCCTGAGCCAACAGTGCTCCATCGGCGTCGCGAGTCACATCGACCTGCCACACCTGCTGGGTGCGGCCGCGGTGGATGGGGGTTGCGGTGGCGCGGATCGGACCCTCTCGATGAGAGCGGTAGAAGTCGGTCGAGTTGGAGAGGCCGACCGCCCCCGGGATGCCTCGTTCCATCGCGTACAGCGCCGCGCCGGTGGAAGCCGCGGTCTCGGCCAACGTGCAGTAGACCCCACCATGCACGAGACCGTACGGCTGGCGATGGCGGTCGTCGATCTCGAGGGTGACCACACATCCGTCGGGTCCCGCCACCTCGTATTCGAAGCCGAGGTGCCCATTGAGGCCGCCGTGCGGATCAAAGTCCATGTCCATGGGATCGTCACTCCAAGCTTGCCTGCGGAACATACGGTACCGGTGTGCGCCGTTCCGGCCGACTCCACCGTGGTGACACCGCAACGGTCCGACTACCGTTCTTGCATGTTCCCGTACAACCTCGATCACGTCGCCATTGCGGTTGCCGATCTCGACGTCTCCGTTGCTGAGTACCACCGGCTCTACGGGGCCGAACCACTGTATCGGGAGGTTGTGTCCGAGCAGGGTGTTGAGGAAGCAATGATCGCGGTGGGCGGATCGTTCATCCAACTGCTGCAGCCGCTCAGCGTCGACACTCCGGTCGGCGCCTTTCTTGCGAGACGGGGCGAGGGTCTCCATCACATTGCGCTGGCAGTCGACGACATCGACGCTGCCCTCAGCCACCTGAAGGCCTCGGGTGCCCGTCTGGTCGACGAGGAGCCTCGCGTCGGCGGCAGGGGAGCGCGGATTGCCTTCGTCCACCCGAAGGAATTCGCCGGTACCCTCATCGAACTGGTCGAGGTCAACGAATGAAGCCATCGTTTGAGATCAGAGGGGGAGCCGAGCCGGAGACGGCCGCCGCCATCATGGCAGCGGTGACCCACCTCATTGCTCGTGAGGAGGAACTGCGAGCCCACCCGCCCCGACCTCCCCGCCAGCCGGCGTGGGTGCTGGCGTGGCGGCCGCGGGATGTTCCGGCTCTGCTTCCGTCGCACAACTACGACACCGCAGAGTGGGGTGTCGTAGCCGGTGATGGCGCCGACGGAGATCCAGCCCCGTAGCGCTGCGGCCGACGGATCTGTCGGACTGCTACGGAGACCTCAGCATCAACACGCTGTACCTGGAGCGAGCAACTTCCGTCCATCGTGGATCGGTTTGGAGCGCTGCCGCGATCGGCCGGTCGAGGTCGGCGAGCACGCAGTCGACACCTGGCGGATCGAGGACGGAGGCATCACTCGAAAGCGTCCACACTTCCTGGGTTTTGATGCGGGCCCGGCCATACATGTCGTTGCGGCCGTCTTGTGAGACCAGGACGTCCGGCCACCTTTGGTCGATCACAAATCCGCCGAGGTCGTATTCGTTGAATAGCCGGCACCCGGCAGGCACTGCAGCGACCAATTCAGGAGAGAAGCGAGGATCGACGGCGCCGGCTTCGCTCAGGTTGCTCACCTGTTGACCGGCCAGGAGCAAGCCGGCGACCACGAACCCGATGATCAACGGCTGGCGCCGCGGGGCGGCCCAGGCGCGCAGCCTGGGGACCGCCAGGGCGGAGAGAGCGGCGGCTACCACCGGAGCGGCGGCCAGGACGAAGAAGCCCCCCGTCCTCACCACGCCGATCGTACCGACGGCCAGGAACACAATCGGAATCGAGGTTGAGTAGGTCCGCCAGGCACTCAAGCTGGTGAGGGCCCACGCCACGGCGGCCATGAACCCGAGCAGGAGGAGACCGCGCCCGTCGGCGACGGAGAGCGGCTGCCACTCGTCGATATTGACCGATGCGTCGCGGATCGTCAGCGCGTGGGTGTAGGCGGAGACGAAGTAGGGGTTCACCAGGGCGGCCCCCGCCACCGCGACTCCGAGGCTCACGGGACGACGCCAGGTTCGGTCCTCGAACATCCATCCAAGTGCGTACAAGCCGACTACGGCGACGCCGGTGAGGAAGCTCCCATGCAAGTTGGCCCACAGGACCATGACCGCCGCAGCGCCGGCCAGAGCCCACCGGGATCCTGTCCGGTAGTTCTGGGCCAGGGCAAGCAGCACGGGGAACAGCAGGAACCCGACGAGCAAAGGCCGCTCCGAGATGAACGGGTTGATGAGCAGCGTGGCGACGACCCCGACCGATACCGAGGCCCACGGCCCGGCCCCGCGGCGCCGGGCGCTCCAGAAGACGGCGAGGGCGATGCCGATGACGGCAACACCCCGCAGGAACGAGATCGCCGTCAGTCCGAAGCCACTGCGCAAACTCGCCCACACGACGTCGCTGAGCCAGGCGTTTGGCTGCCAAGGCTCGCCTTGGGCGGTCCAGGAGAAGGAGTCTGCCGCCGGGATGCCCGACTCGAGGATGAGATCGCCGGTGCGGAGGTGCCAGAAGACGTCACCGGACTCCAGCGCCCCTGCCTGGCTGAAGGCCTGCCACAGCACCAGGATGACAAGCACGACAACGGGAGCGGCCGCGGTGAGGCGCGATGGTGATGGTTGGGTCATCCGGTCGGTCATCGTATTGGGTCGCGGCTGGGTTGCGGGGGATCCCGCCGGTGTCCTCACCACTCACGCTGCGGGGTTTGACTCGACGTCGTCGTCGTCGTCGACGGCGGGGGCGTCGGTCGGCGCGGTGACCTGAGCGAGCTGGATCGTGAAACAGAACTGCGAGCCGATCGGGAACCGGGGTTCGTACCAGAGATCGCCCCCCATGGCCCTGACCAGAGTGCGGGCGATCGGCAGGCCGAGGCCAACGCCCTGGTCCGACCTGGCGTCGCCCTTGGTGACCTGCTCGAAATGCTCGAAGATGCGCTGCTGATCGGCCTCTGGAACCCCGGGTCCGTTGTCGCTGACGATGACTCGGTAGAGGTCGCCGCGGTCCGCCCCTTCGACGAGCACCTGGTCGCCCCCGTACTTGCGAGCGTTCTCGAGGAGGTTGCGCAGCACTTGTTCGAGCCGGACCTGGTCGGCGCGAACGACGACTCCACCCGGTATGGCGACCGCGAACTCTCGGTCGGTGTCCTGGAAGACGAGTTCGCCGGTGCGAAAGGCTTCCGTGCGAAGGTCGAGATCGGTGGCGTCGAGGCGGAGGTGACCGGCCTCGAGGCGCGGGATCACGAGGATGTCCTCGACGAGGTTGCCGAGGTGTCCCGCCTCGCGGCGCATGATCACCAGGAACTCGTCGATCTCCTCCTCGCTCAGCTTCGGCCACGACTCCCGGAGCGTATCGGTGAAGCCGGCGATGCTCGTCAGCGGGGTCCGCAACTCGTGGCTCACCATCGAGACAAACTCGTCCTTGAGCTGGCTGGCGCGCCGCTCAGACTCGAGAGCGGCCCGCTGGCGTTCGATGGCGGCGTGCAGCGATTGGCCGGCGGAGAAGAGGAGTTGGGCGATGATTCCGATGAAGACGAGCGCTCCGAGAAGCTCTGACGCGACGGCGACGGCATCGCTGCCGAGTTCGTCGCCTGCCAGCGGGCTGAAGGCGGCGACCAGTCCTGCCCAGATCATGGTGTAGGCAAGGACAACGAGCACCCGCGCCAGCGGCAAGAGCAGCAGGCCCGCCGTCACCAGATAGATGAAGGCAGCGGCGGCCACAGCCGGGGTGGGGCCGCGGGCGATCAGGACGACGCCGATGGCGGTCGAGTCCAGCAGGAGCAGTGGTAGGGCGCTCTCACCGTGGGTGCGCCGGTATAAGCCATCGACCGCGACGGCGAGACTGGCGGCCAGAATCCAAGGTGCCGGAGTGTGCCCGGCGGCAACCGCAACGACGGACCCGAGCGCGATGACAGACGCACCGAGCGCCCGCGAGGTGTTGAAAACCCTGCGGACGTCGCGGTACTGAATGGGGGCATCGAACCGATCGGTCGGATCGACGGTGTCCTTCAGGCTCGCCGCTGTCACGTCGGTTGTATCGGTCGGCCCGGATGGACCCTTAACGAGCCTGTATTGGCGGGCGATTGCGCTCGGCGTTGAGCCGATCCACCGTCTCGTCTGGAACCCGCAGGTCACCGCGTCCGGTGCCAACGGAGAGATTGGGTTTGTAGCGACCGTGATAGTCCGATCCGCCGGTGGCAACGATGCCGAGGTCGTTGCAGAGTTCCGCGAGGTGTCTTCGGAGCTCTGGGCTGTACTCGCCGTAGTAGGCCTCGATGCCGCCAAGACCAGCCTGGATGAGTTCCTCAAAAGCGCCTCGGTACCCTTCCTCGGGAATGCCCAGCGTGTGGGGATGGGCGATCACCGGTACCGCGCGGGAGGCACGAGCCAGCGCGATGGCCTCGATGGCCTCGAGGCGCAGGCGCGGGCGATAGGCGGGGCGGCCCGTGGCCAGCAGGCGATCGAATGCTTCTGGGATATCGGCGACAACGCCCTTGGCGACCAGGACGGCAGCGATGTGGGGTCGGCCGATGCCGGATCCCGCTGCCTCCTTACTCACCTCGTCGTAGCTGATGTCAACGCCGAGGTCCTGCAGCGCGGCGACGATGTCGTGGTTTCGGGCGGTACGGCCTTCACGAATCGTGTTGAGACGATCCTGGAGTGGTCCGGGCTCGGGCTCCAGGAAGTAGACGAGCATGTGCATGGCACCGTCCTCCCAACCCACGGAGAGTTCGGTGCCGGGGATGAACCCAATTCCGGCGGAATCGGCCGCGGCGCGTGCCGCGGCTATGCCGTCGAGATTGTCGTGGTCGGTGAGTGCGATGGCGCTCAGTCCGGCCGAAACCGCGGCGCCAACCACCTCCTCGGGTGTGCTGGTGCCGTCTGATTTGGTGCTGTGAAGGTGAAGGTCGACCGGCACAGATCAGGGCCCGAGCAAGGCGCCGAGCGACCCAACGGTCGTCGTGGTGGCGCCGGCATCGTCGCCACCGCCCCAGACCAGAGCGGCCGCTGTAAACACCGCGGCGATGATCAGCGCCCAGATGAGACCTCTGCGGGCCAGGTCGAGCGTCTTGCGGCGGCGCTGTTCCTTGGTCTGTTCCTGCTGCTTGGCGGACCGGTTGGCCCGCTGCCGCTCACGTTTGTCGGTTGCCATGGCTGCGCAATGATAGAACAGCTGAAGGACGCCGGGTCAGCTAGGAAGGTCCGCAGTCACCTTGACGAGGTATACCGACTCGAGCGGTGAACTCGGTTCGCCGGATGAGTTGAACCCGAGCGGCACCGCCGCAATCGCGTCGAGGACGTCGAACCCCTCCACAACTTGCCCAAAGACGGAGTATGCGGGGGGCAGACCGGCGTCGTCGAGCATGATGAAGAACTGTGATCCACCCGTATCGGGCCCGCGGTTGGCCATGGCAAGGGTGCCTCTGGTGTAGGGGGTGTCATCGGTTGGCAACTCGTCGGGAATGACATAGCCGGGTCCGCCGCGGCCGGTGGCGGTCGGATCCCCGGCTTGCATCAGGAAGCCGGGAACGATGCGGTGGGCGGCGCCTCCATCGAAGTAGCCCTGATCGGCAAGGAACACGAAGGAGTTCACCGTCTCGGGGGCAACCGCCGGGTCCAGTTCGACCACGATGTCACCACACGACGTAGTGATCGTGATCGTGACTGGGGTCGACGGATCGAGACCCATGTCTTCGGGCTCATCAAACGTCATGAGTTCGATGGGCTCGGGGACGTCGGCTCCACAGGCCGTCGGCTGGGCACGGAAGCCGTCGTAATCGACGGGCCCGAACTGCGGAGCTTCGGTGGCCATCGTCGTGGTGAACTCGGACAGTGGCACCGCCGTTGTGGTGCTCGCCGGAGCGTTGGTACCGGTCGTTTCGGCGGAATCGTCGTCGCCGCAGGCGGCGACCAGTAGCGCCAAGGCAAGGGCAAGCGGGATGAGGGTTCTGGTGTTGAGCTTCATATCGGCATCGGATGCTAGAGGCCGACCCGGCATAACGCTGAAGATCTTGGGCGATCGGTACACTGCGCGGCTCTATGGCACTGATAGTTCAGAAGTTTGGGGGCACATCCGTGGCGGATGCCGAGCGCATTCGCCGTGTGGCCGAGCGCGTCGCGACGACCCACGATGCCGGCAACGACGTCGTCGTTGTCGTCTCCGCCATGGGGAAGTCGACCGATGAACTGATCGACCTTGCCGGGCAGGTGACCGACGGAGCGTATGCCCGAGAGATGGACATGCTGCTCACCGCAGGTGAACGGATTTCGATGGCGTTGTGTGCGATGGCGATTCAAGACCGGGGTTGCCCGGCGATGAGCCTCACGGGTTCGCAGGCGGGAATTCTGACCACCGACGTCCACGGGTCCGCGGAGATCGTCGACATCAGAGCGCACCGGGTGCGCGAGGGCCTCGACGAGGGCAAAGTGGTCATCGTCGCCGGTTTCCAAGGGGTCGACCCGGTCGCCAAAGAGATCACGACTCTGGGACGCGGTGGGTCGGACGCAACCGCGGTGGCGCTGGCGGCTGCGCTCCAGGCCGATGCGTGCGAGATCTACACCGATGTCGATGGAGTGTTCACGGCCGACCCGCGACTCGTGCCGCATGCAACCAAACTCGCCGAGATTTCGTTTGAGGAGATGCTGGAGTTGGCGAGTTCGGGGGCTCGTGTCCTGATGGCTCGCTCCGTTGAATTTGGCCGCCGCTACAACATCCCGATCCACGTCCGCTCGTCATTCCACGATGGACCGGGGACGTGGGTGAAGGAGGAGACGATGGAAGAGGCAATCATCCGGGGTGTCGCCCACGATGCCAGCGAGGCGAAGGTCACGGTGCATGGCGTGCCGGACAAGCCGGGCGTTGCGGCCACCATATTCGAGCCGCTGGCCGCGGCCGGAGTGAACGTCGACATGATCGTTCAGAACATCTCGATCGAGGGCGTCACGGATATTTCGTTCACCGTCTCCAAGGATCACGTAGCGACCGCCCGCAGGGTCGCCGACGAGATCAGCGCTGAGATCGGGGCCGAGGGAATCCACCTCGACGACAACATCGCCAAGGTCTCGCTCGTCGGCGCCGGGATGAAGTCCGAGTTGGGTATCGCCGCTCGGATGTTCCGGATCCTCTCGGCGCACGGCATCAACATCGAGATGATATCCACCTCGCCCATCCGCATTTCGTGTGTGGTGCGAGGTGACGACGTCGCCGCCGCCGTGGCCGCTCTGCATGACGGCTTCGAGTTGGGTGACAAGGCTGAGGAGGTATCAGCATGATGGGCATCAAGAACCCGCGAGTGGCCATAGTCGGCGCCACCGGCGCCGTCGGCACCACCATGGTCTCCATTCTCGAAGGGCGAGACTTTCCGGTTGCCAATCTGCGCCTCATGGCGTCATCGCGTTCCGCGGGAAGGACCATTGCCACCAAGTGGGGCGACATCGAGGTTGAGGACCTCGAGACGGCCGACCCTGCTGGGATCGACATCGCCCTCTTCTCTGCCGGTGGCGCCCGGTCGCGAGACTTTGCTCCACGATATGCCGCGGCGGGCAGCACTGTGGTCGACAACTCGTCGGCGTTCCGGATGGACCCCGCGGTGCCGCTGGTTGTCGCCGAGGTCAACGACGCCGCCATCGCAACGAACCAAGGGATCGTTGCGAACCCCAATTGCACGACGATGGTGCTGATGATGGCGGCGGGCCCTCTGCATCAGGCCGCCACAATCGACCGGATGACGGCAACCTCATACCAGTCCGTATCCGGCTCAGGTCAGACGGGGATGGATGTTCTCGCTCACGAAACAGACATCCTCGGTAAGGATCGAGCTGCCCTCGTCGATGGCGAGTGGTCAGACCCTGGCAGCGACCTCTATGCCCGTCCCATCGGTTTCAACGTGCTACCGCAGGCAGGATCGTTCACGGAGGAGGGCTACACCGACGAGGAGTGGAAGCTCGTCCACGAGACTCGCAAGATCCTCGAGGCGCCCGACATTCGGGTTGAGCCGATGTGCGTTCGGGTACCGGTCATGGTCGGCCACGGCATCGCGTCGACGATGTTCTTCAAGCGGCCCCTCACCCTCGAAGAAGCACAGCAGATCCTGGCGGCGGCGCCCGGAGCGCAACTGTGGGACGACACCAAGGTGCCGACGCCCCTTGATTCGGCTGGGATCGACGACGTCCTGATCGGGCGAGTACGGGCCACGGTCGGAGACACGGGCGGCATCAGCCTGTGGAGCGTGGGCGACAACCTGCGCAAGGGAGCTGCCCTGAACGCGGTTCAGCTCGCCGAGCTACTGCTTGCCTGAGACCGGATTCTCGGGACAAGGCGGAAATCGATCAACCGACGTGCGACTTGTCCGAATCAAGAGGTACGGTATGGGGCACGACGAAGGTGAGAGCTGCCGATGAATGTATCCGCATCAGTGACCATCGATTGCCCACAGTCTGACGTCTTCGCCTTCGTCTCCGACGTCGCCAACATGCCGTCGTGGGTGTCGGGTGTGACCAACGCCAGGATGCTGTCAGACGAGATGCACGTCGGCGCCCTGTTCACTTGCGAGTACACCCGCAACTGGCGTGGCGCCGATATCGAGTTGCGAGTCATTGCGTTTGATCCTCCGACCGTCTTTGGCACCGAGATGGCACGCGGTCCCTTCAGCTTCGAGGGCCGGCTCGAACTCGAGGCGGTCGACGATGGCACTCGGGTGACCAACTACATCGTCGCCGATCCGGACAGCCTCTCCACCCGGTTCGCCGCCGTGGTATTTGGTCCCTTCACCCGCGGCAGCATGAGGAAGCGCCTGACCCGGGAACTCGAGGCCCTCGCCGGCGCCGTCAAGGGCGACGCCACCCAAGCCGCCGACGCCTGAGTAGTCGGCGGCCGGCGCCGACGTCTAGGGCCAGAGCCACAACACGCGTTTCGCGGGAGCTGCCCCCTCCGCCTTCGTCGAAGACTCCTCAGGCACCTCCCCCGCTGCTCGGGGGAGGGCACGGCCGACTACAAACGAGAGGCTGGCGGTTGCCCG
>Ga0316197_10001077_pt1 | contig 19377 bp, 20 predicted proteins | sample OudBiesiAoxic_MG_FD_204939 | JGI IMG/M metagenome (GOLD analysis project Ga0316197, IMG submission 204939) | Coastal sediment microbial communities from Oude Bieten Haven, Netherlands - site A oxic | ecosystem: Environmental > Aquatic > Marine > Coastal > Sediment | place: Netherlands... | reverse complement strand
ACTTGGTATTAATTCTTTTTTGCTACGGAGTAACTTGCTAATTTATCTGTCACAATCTTCAACAGCATCATTCCCGCCCTTTTAATAACCGCTTAAAGAAACACATGGCAGCGCCTTTATCCCTACGCTTTTGTACTAAAATATCTGTTTCATCACCGTCTTGATCTACTGCTCGCCACAGGTAATGTAATACACCATTTATTTTGATAAAAACCTCATCCAGATACCAAGTATCTCCAAGCTGACCACGGCTCTTTTTTATTTGATTGCAATAAATTGATCCATACTTTTTGCACCACTGACGAATCGTTTCATAACTAACAACGATACTTCTGGCCGCAAGCAATTCTTCAATATCACGAAAGCTAAGTGTAAAACGGTGATAAAGCCAAACTGCATGGCTAATTATTTGTGCAGGATATCGATAACCTGCGTAGATATTTGAATTTTTCATCAGCAGATTATCGCACAATTGGTTGAGGGGTTGTTAAGTTGACAGTGCCTGTAGATAGATTGTTTTCTGTAACTTAAGCTAAACTAACGGGGCCGAGAACAGATGACAACACAGCGGTGATGCTTAAAATTATCACTGCAATTATCATTTCATTTCTGATTGATTTTTGTAACTTGTGGCAGATTGCTTCTTCTTGCACCTCTTCTACAAGATGATATTTGTGATAAGCTGCAATCAATAAAATTCCCGCAACAAAGATAAGCTTTAATAACATTGCTTGACCATATTGGGTAGTAAACAACTCAAGTGGTGATTCAAAAAATAAAAATAACAAACCGACGCCACAAGCAATTAATAAACCCACCATAAACATCGCAATTTGGCCAAATAAACACATTAACTTATACAATGCAGGCGATTGTAATAGTTTACAACTAATCCATAAAGGATATAACGCGCCAATCCACCAAGTCATCGTGACAATATGAAAACCTATCAACCATTTTGCCACCCCACCTATATCGGCACTGTGCCCAACAAAGGTAAATGAATAGGCAACACAAAAGATCGTAACGACATATAAGCATGAAAATATGGTATGTTTGAAACTAAATACTTCATATCTCACATTCAGATTGCCAAAGAGCAATGCCGCCCCTAGACTAATAAATGCGAGCAATCGCCATATAACTGAACTACCAACTTCACTTTGCCAAAGAAAACTAATCATATCAATATCAAACATCCCTGAAACACCCGTTTCAGAGAAAGCACCAACCTGAATAAAAAAGTTTGCAATTACCGCAATAAAACCTAAAACACTATTTATAATTATATAATTATGAATCGCTTTATTATTAACTGATGGTTTTATTAAAGCCGCTATAAAGGGGCCACCAATCAACGTGGCGACGCCAATATAGATCAATAGTTTAGAGACTATGTTACTTATGTCCCAAATTGTTAATTCAATCATTTAGGCCTCACTTATACCAATGGAATTAAATAAGTGATCAGAAATTGCGCAGGAAAAATTAACACTAATAAGACGTGAGTTGTAGGAGATAGTTGTTCTCACTTCAAAACTCACAACGCGGTTAGGGATAATTTTAACCAGCAAGGATGATCACCTTCTTAATTCTTTTGGTATTAATTATGTTTATGTGCATGTCCATCTGAATTGACTGGCATCTTGTCCATATCAGAGGCATGTACCATAAATGTAAAGTCTCCTTTCATTTTATGCGCATCTTTACCCATCACTACCCACTTAATTTTATAACTGCCCATATCAAGCTCAGGCAATTCAACATTAAATATCTTGTTATAGGTTTTGCTTGGCGATTTTATAAGTTTAATCGGCTTTCCTGATTTTCCTGATTTTCCTATGAGTTGTAATTTAACCAACATTATTGGTGTTTTGAATTCAAGCATCACTTTTTCTGGTGATTTATCCAACATAGCGCCATTTTCAGGCGTTGAAACTTTTAACCCCGAATGAGCACTCACCAAACTGCTTAATAAAACGAGGCTTAATATGGTTAACGTTTTAAATACTTTCATTTTTATCTCATCTCTCTTTTAGTGAAAAATCAAACACTGAATCGAAGAGTCAGTATTTGGTTTTGTATAACCGCATATTTGTTAATCAATTGTATTAACAATACATATAAATTTGGAAAAATCCGTTTATGGGCCTAGCTAAGGATATCTTAGTATTCCTTGTATAAAGCCAAACCATCATCCGAAAAAGAGATCACTTTGAAATCCTTGTATTCAGCACCAGGTCTTGCCATACCGGGTGAATGCTGGGGCATTCCTGGCGCGGCAAGTCCAGATATGTTATCAGGACGCTCTTTCAATAAGCGTGCTATATCTGATTCAGGTACATGCCCTTCAATTAAATAACCATCAATTACTGCACTATGACAAGACTGTAATTGTGGTGGCATCCCAAACTCTTTTTTAACTTCTGACCAATCATTTTGGTGATGGACATTCACTGTGTAACCTTTGTCTTCCATTATCGCGGCCCACTCTTTACAGCAACCGCAAGTCGGTGATTTATATAATTCAATACTTGCCTTTGCCATGACAGAAAAGCTCGCCATAGTTAACGTAAATGCTAATACTTTAGTCGATAGTTTCATAATAAAGATCCTTTAATTTGCATCAATAACAAAATGTTCATTGTTAAAAAATAATGGGTAACGGCCTGCTTTAGGCACCCAAGTGATTGCTTGTGTATCGTATGCTTTAATCTGATAATTGTTAGTCTCACCTAGAGCAGATAAATCTAAACTCAAGGTGTCAAACGTGCCATTAAAAAGAACTAATTGAGCACGATGGTCAGCTTTTACGGTGACCACTTTAGTTGTTGTAGATTCCCCAATGCGCCATTCAAGTAACTGCATTTCAGAAAGCGAAGCTAAATGTTCAACCAATGCATTGCGTTTATTTTCATCCATTACGGTCGCGAGTAATAACATTGTTGGCTGCGTTTCGAACGCAATATCCAATTTTTCTCGTGTAGCACCTCGGATATTCCCACCAACAAAGCCGCCTCCATGTGCATACTTTCCATGACAAGCGGTGCACCCATATCCTCCCGCTGTTTTGAAAAGTTGTTCTGGTGATGTCGCCATTACAAAGCCAGGTAGTAAAGATAAAAACAAACCCAATGCAATTTTATGTTTCATCAACATCCCTTTGATTTAATTACAATCTTTGCTAAACAATTTATTCTTTTTACTGTGCGCTTTAACTTTACCCAAAAGAACCTTAATTTCTTCTTTATCTTCTGTTTCATCAAGTTGCTTAAATAGGTCATTAAGTCCAGTCATACTTTGCATATGCATCATATGTTGATGATGTTGCTCATTGGTCATTCCTTCCATCGTTGGCATTGAAGCCATGTCGTGATCAGCGCTATTCATGTTCATGTCGCCATGATCCATTTTTGAATGATCCATTTCTGGCATATCCTTCATGTCCATTTTTGAATGGTCCATGGCCGGCATATCCTTCATGTCCATTTTTGAATGGTCCATGGCTGACATATCCTTCATGTCCATCTTTGAATGATCCATTTTCGAATGGTCCATCTCTGGCATATCCTTCATGTCCATTTTTGAATGGTCCATGGCTGGCATATCTTTCATGGCCATTTTCGAATGATCCATTTCGGGCATTGCATTTATATTTGCAGGTATTTCATCAGTGGCTTTTTCACTGAGCATTAATAACTCATTCATATGTTGATGCATCTTATTTGTATCATCACCTTTAAAGCCTTTTACATAACCAACTAGTTCGCTTTTCATCGACATCATGGTTGCACTCATTTCACAGTGGTCCTCATCCGCAAACGCACTTGAAAAAGGGACGGATAAAAATAATAAACCACTCAGTGTTAATGCAATTTTACTTTTTTTAATATTCATTTTATTTTCCTTTTGTGCTTAGTTAATTAGTCACTTATCTGAATTTTTAATTTAAACTTTTACTTTAAATATTTTGTCTTAAGTTAAGCGCCCTTTAATAGAGCGCATTTACTGTCGAGATTAATCCATATTTATTTTCTTGCGCAGGCTGATTTTTTTCCATTGGAAATAGACAGCGGGCAAAACAAGTAAAGTTAAAATAATCGCACTAACCATGCCACCTATCATCGGTGTGGCGATACGTTGCATAACCTCAGAGCCAGTACCATCACCGTACATAATAGGGACTAATCCCATCACTACGACGGCTACGGTCATCATCACCGGTCGTACACGCAAACCAGCCCCTTCCATTACAGCGTCTTTTAAATCATTCAAATTAAAGTCTGTAAGACGTTCTAATTTTTTCGCTTCTAATGATTGGTTTAAATACAAGAGCATAATGACACCAATCTCTATCGATACCCCTGCAAGTGCAATAAAACCAACCCCTACTGCAACCGAGAAGTTAAAACCAAGTAAAAACATCAGCCAAATTCCGCCCATTAAAGCAAAAGGCAGTGTCGCTAAAATCAGCAAGACTTCTCCCACTCGACGGAAAGCTAAATACAAAAGAATAACGATGATAATAAGTGTCACAGGAATTACTTTTGCTAAACGAGCATTGGCTTTTTCCATATATTCGTATTGCCCAGACCACACCAGTGAGTAACCGCCAGGTAACACTATTTGTTCATTCACAACCTGTTGTGCATTTTTGACGTATGAGCCCAAATCAACGTTTTCAATATCAACAAAAATCCAACCATTGAGACGCGCATTTTCTGTTTTAATCATCGGCGCACCCGCTTCGATATAAACATTCGCAACATCACTTAAACTAATATTCATTTTGCTTGGCGTCACAATCGGCAAACCTTTAAGTGCGGTTATTGAATCGCGATAATCGTTTGGATAACGTAAATTAACCGGGTAACGCTCTAACCCTTCAATGGTTTCGGTGATGTTTTTACCACCAATTGCTACAGCAACTAGTTGCTGAATTTCTGCAATATTTAGCCCATAACGCCCCGCTTTTTCACGATTAATATCCACTTTCACATAACGGCCACCCGTTACACGCTCAGCATAGACAGAAGCAGTACCCTCGACATCTTTTAAGATAGTCTCAATTTGCTTACCAATTTTTTCTATTTCACCTAAATCCGCCCCTGCTATTTTGATACCAATAGGGGTTTTAATCCCCGTGGCTAACATATCGATACGGGTTTTAATCGGCATTACCCAAGCATTAGTTAATCCAGGGAATTGAATCAGGCTATCCAATTCATCGATCAGCATTTTTTTAGTCATGCCTGCTCGCCATTGATCTTTAGGTATAAATTGGATGGTGGTTTCAATCATGGTCAGAGGTGCGGGATCTGTCGCCGTTTCAGCACGTCCAATTTTTCCCCACACTGTTTTTACTTCCGGTACGGTTTTAATCAGTTTATTAGTTTGCTGTAATAACTCACGCGCTTTACCAATCGAAACACCTGGGTAAGTGGTTGGCATATACATGAGGTCACCTTCATCAAGCGGCGGAATAAACTCACTGCCGATTTTAGTCACTGGATAGAATCCAACTAATAAAATAGCTAATGCAAAGCTAATGGCCAACTTAGGGAAACGTAAACTCAAAGCCAGTACAGGCGTATATATAGCGACAAGAAAACGATTTAACGGATTTTTATGCTCAGGTAATACTTTACCGCGGATGAAATAACCCATTAATACTGGAATTAACGTGATTGCCAAGCCCGCTGAGGCTGCCATCGCATAGGTTTTAGTAAACGCGAGTGGCGAAAACATTTTCCCCGACTGCCCCTCTAAAGCAAAAACAGGCAAGAAACTAAAGGTAATAATTAGCAATGAGAAAAACAATGCAGGTCCAACTTCAAGCGTTGCTTTACTGATTACTTGCCAGCGGTTTTCATCCGTCAGCTCAGTTCTTTCCATATGTTTATGAACATTCTCGATCATCACAATCGCACCATCCACCATGGCGCCTATCGCAATAGCGATACCACCAAGAGACATGATATTGGCGTTAATTCCTTGCCATGACATGATAATAAAGGCGACAAAAATCCCTACCGGTAAGCTTAATAACACCACTAACGCAGAACGGAAATGGAATAAGAAAGCGGCACAGACCAAAATCACCACGATAAATTCTTCGAGTAATTTTAAGTAAAGGTTTTCTACTGCATTACCAATTAACTCCGAGCGATCATAGGTAGGAACGATTTCTACTCCATCGGGCAAGCTTTTTTGAAGCTCATTAAGTTTGTCTTTAACTGCGGCAATCACTCCCTGTGCATTTTCACCAAAGCGCATCACAATCACGCCACTGACCACTTCACCTTCGCCGTTAAGTTCAGTAATACCACGGCGCATTTGTGGCCCTAAGTTTATTGTCGCTACATCACCTAACAGTAGCGGTGTGCCTTGTGCGTTAACATGTAATGGAATAGATTTGAGATCATCAATAGATGAGATATAACCCGAGGTACGGACCATATATTCAGCTTCACCCATTTCAATAACACTTGCGCCTCGTTCCTGGTTGGCATTTTGAATTGCTTTACTGATTTTATTGAGTGGCATGTTATAAGCACGTAATTTGTTAGGATCAACGCGTACTTGGTACTGTTTGACCATACCGCCTACCGTTGCAACTTCCGAGACGCCTGCGACGGTTTGTAATTCAAACTTTAAAAACCAGTCTTGTAAACTACGTAGCTCACTTAAATCATGCTTTCCACTTTTATCGACTAATGCATAACTAAAGATCCAACCAACCCCGGTTGCATCAGGGCCTAATGCCGAGCGAGCTTCCTGTGGTAAATCGGGTGCCACCTGCGAAAGGTATTCAAGCACGCGTGAACGCGCCCAATACATATCAGTATTATCATCAAAAATGATATACACATAAGAGTCACCAAAAAAAGAATAACCACGTACCGTTTTTGCTCCAGGCACCGATAACATCGCCGTGGTTAACGGGTAGGTTACTTGGTCTTCAACCACTTGCGGCGCTTGTCCTGGGTAACTAGTTTTAACAATTACTTGAACATCAGAAAGGTCGGGAATGGCATCTATGGGTGTTTTTTGAACAGAGAACACCCCATAAGCAACAATCGCAACGGTGATCAATAAAACCATAATACGGTTTTTAATTGACCAATTTATTATATGAGCAATCATAAAGTCACCTCTTTAGCAGCCATGCCTAAAAACGCTTCTCTTGGTAATGTCTGATCAAAATCAGCGCCTAAATCTAACCAATCAAGGTCGTCATCTTCAATATTTGAGTCCTGCTCAGATTCAGTTTTTTTATTTGTTTCTATTTCTAACATACGATCAAAATCAGCACTGATACTGGACTCTGAGTCTAATAAAAATTGCGCAGAAGTCACAATTTTTTGGCCTTCACTTAAACCCGATAAAACTTCCACTGATTTCTTATTTTCCAAGCCTAATTTCACAATCACAGACTTAAACTGACCATTACCCTTTGCTAATACAACTCGATTCATGTTGCCCGCATAAATCACCGCTTCACGAGGAATTTGTAGTCTGCTTTTATTCATTTCAGGGGTTAAAATAATACTGGCAAACATATTAGGTTTTAATTGTGCCGTTGGGTTATCGAATTGCACACGAACACGCAAAGTACGGTTGCTTGCGTTCATTTCAGGGTAGATAAAGTTGATCTTTCCATCCCATTGTTGTCCCGGAAAATAATCTAAGGTCATAGAAGCCGCATCGCCCACTTTAACCAGTGAAACTTGCCCTGCAAATACTTCAACATCCACCCAAACAGTATCTAAATTAACTGCGGTGATAACTTGAGTCGCAGGAGAAATAAATCCACCTTCATTTAATTTAAGTTCTGAAATCGTACCTTTTTTCGGTGCAAAAATAGTGATATTTTGTAATACTTTTCTATTTCTAATTATTTTTTTAATTTGTTCATTACTTACCCCTAATACTTCTAAACGGGATTTTGATGAATTAATTAACGCCCTACGATTTAGGTTAATTGCATTAAATAATGATTCCTGTGCTTTCACTAACTCTGGTGAATAAAGCTCAAATAAGGGCTGTCCTTTTTTAACCTCAATACCTACGGATCTTACATAGAGCTTTTCAATCCAACCCGATACACGACTATTGATTTGCCAAATTGCATCATCATTGGCTTGCACTATGCCCAACGTATTAATGGGCATGTTGAATTCATCTTTCACAACCAGACCAGTGCGTACACCTAAGTTATTTTCCACTGCGGCAGAAATAGTGACTAACCCCTCTTCTGACTGACCACCGACCTCTTCATAAACGGCAACTAAATCCATGCCCATTGGTGATTTCCCTGGTTTGTCACGCTGATAATTAGCATCCATTGGCGCGACCCAGTACAAAATTTTTGGCTCTGCTTTTTGTGCATTTTTTGCTTCAGCATAAACAGGTACTAAATCCATACCCATTGGTGATTTCCCGGCTTTATCTCGACGATAGTTTGCATCCATTGGCGCAACCCAATATAAAATTTCAGGCTCTGATGACATATCTTTTTGTGCAAATAAACTGTTGAGTTGTTCATTATAAGTGGCAAAAAAACCCACCACTAAACCCACGATTAAAACTAATAAATAACGCATAATAATTTCCTATTAAAGAGCTTGAAAATAACGAATGTTAGAGAGACTTTTAAGTCCGTCGAAATACAGCTTTTGATATTCTAAAGAGAGGTTCTGTTCATGGATGTAGGCATCAATAACCTCTTGGAAAGGACGAGTATTAGATTGGTAACTTTGCTCTAGCAACTTGGTATGCAATTTTGCCTGTTTCAACAAACTGTCTTGATAACGACTTATACGCTCTTGAAGTTGTTGGTAATTACTAATTTCAGCATTTAATGACGCATTAAGTCGGCGTAATAACAAGCGGTATTCAGCTTGTTTTTGCCCTTTATTATGTTGTGCTGAAATCAGTGTTTGATCTTGGCGTTTATCGGTAAACAAAGGAATATCCATTGATACAAAAGCACTCAAAAGATCTGCTCTTCGCTCCCCCATTTCGGTATCTAACCTGTGCCCATAACCCATTTCGACCTTAAAGCTAGGCTTGTAAGCCTGCTCAGCAACATCGATGCTGTTGTCTGCCACTAAAATACTTTGCGCTAACATTTTGGCCATTGGGTGTTCAGTAAGTAAACTGTAATGCTTATTATTGGTTGCATTAAGCGTATTGACATAAAACATTGTTTCAGACCATTGTGGCACTTCAGTTGGCAGTTTTTGATAAGCGTATTCACCGATGTACTCGCTTAACAAACTACGATAATTAAGGGATCGTTGGCCTAACGCAGCAAGCTTTTCATCAAATTTATTGATCTCGATTTCTGCAAGGATCAAGTCTTCATTCTCAGCTAACCCTAAAGAATATTTAGATTCTAAATCTCGATAAAACCCTGAAAACAATCTTTTATTTTCTTTTACTATCTGTAACGATTTATCAATAAAAAGAATTTCAAACCAAAGCGCTCGCACGGTTTTTTTAACGTTTAACTGACGATCTAAACCTTGATAAACGGCTATCTCCGATTGTTGATTAAAGCCTTTCTGGGTTAATTCAAGTTGTGAACCACGGCTAAATTGTTGTGAAAGCCCTAAGGTCAGTTGCGTCATAGCCTCTTGGTCTAATTTAAAACTATCGGTAGGTATGTTAGCGACACCTAGTTTTATCATGGGATCGGCGAGTGTTGAACCTGCAATACCTTGTGAAATCAAACTGGCTTGTTGTGCTTGATATATTTCTTGTGCAGGGTCAGATTTAATCGCTAACTGCTCTGCATCAATGAGCGTAATTCCTTGAGCAAAGAGATTGAAACTAAGCAAAAAAGTTAAACTAAATAGGCTCTTCAGCGCAGTATTGAGAGTAAGACGTCTGCTCGATAATATAGATCGGGTGATTTTCATCATGCTTTCCTTTATTCGCACTCCTGTTTATTACAAATGTAATTTTTAAAAAATAATAATAAGTTTTAAAAAATAACATTAAGCTTTAAAGTTGGAGTTTGATAAAAATAAATTAATTTATAGTTTGATAGATAGGCAAATACACAAGCCTAAGATCAAATTGTAGTTCAATAAAGAACTGAGGAAAAAATCAACTTAAAAAAGGAGGGCGATACAAAGATTCAGGAAAATAGTAAGGAGAAGCATTTATGTTAGTTTGGTAAGTGAGTAGGCTTTGCAATTGGGAAGATGTGTGATTATGCTCGATAAAATAAAGCACAGAAACCATCGTCATAAAGTGACAATCACTCTGACATTCAATTGTATGGGCCATTTCATCACCACCACAATCAATTTTACTCATATCCATGTGTAATTCATTTGAACTCATAGACATCGAACAATTCACCATCGAACTCGTTTCATTTTCTAATAGAGGTGCAAACGCCGTGACTTTCTGAGTGAAAGTTAACAGTATTGTAAGCATCAATATTAATGTAATGAATCGTTTCATAATACCTTCGATAATAAATGGATTATTTGTATACTAGCCTATTACTTATGGGTAACGTCAAGTTTTATATGTTACTTTTTTTCAATTTGTATGAATGTAAATTTTTCATAGTGCCTGCTTTCTACTCTTCGATTAGATTTTTTTATTTTTAAGATTATATTGTAGCTAGGGCATAGTAATAAACATTTATTGGTTTTGGAATTAACCTAGCCAAGATTCAACGCTATGAAACAAAGGCCATTCAAGACTCTAACGACTATAATAATTGCATATGAGCGCTACAGTACATAACAATTTCTTTCTAGAACATGACAAGAACATGACAAATTTGTCAGATTGTATTTTTTAAATTGATTCTACAATATAATTTATAAAGCAAGCAGAAATATTCACCAGAGTAGAATAAAAGCGATAGTCCCCTCACTATGTTCATACCTTACATTCTCTTTAAAACTAGATTGTATTAATAAATCTATCGAAATATCCATATGAGCGAGGCAATAGTCATATTAGCTTTCATTGCATCGTTTTTAATAAACAGTTTCATGGAATACTATTTTTTGTATTAACTTCTAAAATGACGAATGGCATTTCATAAATTTGATCGAACTTTTTTCTATATCAATGAATGCTTACATCTCCCTGTTTTTTTTATGGTCTGGTTACTTGGGGTACAGAATTCCTCTTTTGAATTGAACATGACAAAATTATAATTTTTGCGACAGCTTGATGTCATTTCAATTGTTTATCATTCGTGTTAATCAATCACACAAAAGGAAAGCAGTTATGAAAAAATCATTATTAGCATTAACAACATTGTTATTAGTAAGTACCCACTCTATGGCAGACTCGACTGAGGTCATGGATAAAGCCCATATGAGAAATACAGCAAATTATACTTTAATATCAAGAACATCTACTTTAATTTCTGAACCAACTTCTAGTCGAGAAGCGGCGTATCAACAAGGCTATAAAATCATGGATAATTTACATGGTAAATCATCCATGGAATTAATAACTATTCTGAATATATCTAAATTTGATGTAGATGTTCAATCAGCCATGATCGTGGATAAAGAAGTGACAGTGAAAGAGTATTCTAAACAGCCAAACACCATCCAATATAAAGCTTTAGTCAATGTAAAATATCATTATCGTGAATTTGATTCAAATAGATAAAATTAGTACAAATAATATGGAAGGTAAAGTTAAGTGTTATTTTTTAAAAAATTAATACGACAACTTTACCTATCCTGTATTGGAGTATCTGTTAGAAAGCAATTCAATCAAATTACGTAATCAATCTAGTTCGATTAATACGTAATTATTTGTTATTAGGTACATACAGATCCCTCGGATTTTATCTCTACTTCCACCCCATAAGTCGTAATTTTAGATTTAGATTCGAAATGAATAGGCGATTTTTTTTTAGGCAACCTGCTTTGTTTTGCTTCCCCCATATTTTTTTAACGTAAAAATATTCACCAGTGCCTTAAGGAAGTATTGTAAACATTTCAGCATAAAACCATGTCTCATTTCTAGAGGAGAATAATAAGATGAGTAATTTAGATCACAAAGTAGGGGTTAGAGAAGTTAGCTTGGTGATTAGGTCCTTAAAGTTAGAAAAAGTTACCGATGAAAACAAATATAATATCTTAGCGGAAATTGACCAAGTCTTCGGTATTGATAATGTATCGTTTGATGATAAATCACAAACACTGAACATCTTTCAGGATAAAGACTTTTAATTTTTAAAAACTCAGCATTCATTATTTATTAAAATAACAAACTTGACCTTACCCCCAGAGTAAGGATTAAGATTATTATTAAGGCATCTATCAAAATGAAATAAGGAGGAGTCATGTCCTTACCTACAAGTTTCACATTATCTATTTATGGTATGACCTGCAAAGGTTGTGCAAGTCGATTACAAATAGCTTTAAATACAATAACAGGGGTTAATTCGAAGGTGGATTTTGCATCAAAAAGTGCAGAATTATCGATTGAAGCGACTGTGGATTATGATCAGACATTAAAATCAATTATGAATTTGATTGAAGAAAAAGGCTATAAAACAACCTTACCCTCTAAAGAAGAAGCAGTGAACAACACTCACTCATCACAAGAACAAACATTCATAAATAAAGATTTTCATTCGCCTCAAACAAAAAGCCAAGAATTGCTTGTAGAAGGTGCAAGTTGTGCAAGTTGCGTCAGTAAAATAGAAAAAGCCCTAAATGCACTACCAAATGTCCAACAAGCACAAATGAACTTTGCCCTTAGAACCCTTTCTGTAACGGGAGATGTCACAGAAGATACTATTATAAAAACGGTTGAATCCGCAGGTTATAACGCCAAAAGTACTGATAATGCGAGTGATGAACAGCTACTCGATGACAAAGAGAAAGCAGAGCAAAAATATTACCAAAAACTGATGCTACAAATGTGGATCGGATTAGGCTTAGGGGTGCCATTAATGGCCTATAGCCTTCTGGGGGGGCCGATGACCGTAAACTCACCAATGGAGCGATTCGTTTGGTTGTCCATTGGTCTTATCTGTGCTGCTGTCATGTATTTTGCAGGTAAGCATTTTTATATCGGTGCGTGGCGCTCTTTTGTTAATCACAACGCGAATATGGATACGCTAATTGCGTTAGGAACTGGCACTGCATGGTTATACTCAATGGTTGTTGTTATTTATCCAATGGCTTTACCTGAAATGGCAAGACATGTCTATTTTGAAGCCAGTGCAATGATCATAGGTTTAATTAATTTAGGGTTAGCACTTGAAGTTAAGGCTCGAGGACGTACTAGCGAAGCGATACAACGATTAATAGGTTTACAACCAAAAACGGCACGTGTTATTCGTGATGGTAAAGACATCGATATTGCCATTGAACAAGTCTTATTAAATGATCTTGTTCGCGTTCGCCCTGGTGAATGCATCTCGGTCGATGGCACTGTTACCGAAGGGAAAACAACCATTGATGAGTCGATGCTAACTGGCGAACCAATGCCGGTAAAAAAACGATTAGGTGATGAAGTCGTTGCTGGAACCATTAATAAAAGTGGATCTATTATTTTCCGCGCTACACGCGTCGGTAAAGACACTGCGCTCGCACAAATTATTAAAATGGTTAAGCGAGCACAAAATTCTAAACCGCCAATAGGACGCTTGGCTGATATTATTTCCGCCTATTTTGTCCCTGTCATTATGATTATCTCAATTACCAGTGCCTTAATTTGGCTAAACTTTGGTCCAGAACCAAGTGTTGCTTTTGCCGTAGTTTCAGCAACCACCGTACTAATTATTGCCTGCCCATGTGCATTGGGACTCGCTACACCTATGTCGGTGATGGTTGGTGTGGGGAAAGCGGCTGAGGCAGGCGTACTTATTCGAAATGGTGAAGCACTGCAAAGCGCTTCAAAAATCACAGCGATGGTATTAGATAAAACAGGCACTATTACCTTAGGAGAGCCTAAAGTTACTGATGTTTACCGTATTAATTCAATGAAAGAAGATCAAATATTACAATTAGTGGCAAGTTTAGAAATTTCCTCTGAACATCCATTGGCACAAGCCATTGTAGACTCGGCAAATGAACGAGGTTTAAATACAGATAAAATAGAACATTTCAATGCCATTGCAGGCCAAGGTGTGGAAGGAGTCGTTCGTGATAAAAAATTGTTTTTTGGAAATCACAAATTAATGAGAGAGCAAGGTATCAATGTTAATAAAGACAGCCTTGATATTAGTCAGAAAATGGCCAGCGAAGCTAAAACCCCCATGTTTTTTGCTATTGATGGTGATTTAGCTGCAATTATCGCAGTGGCTGATCCGCTCAAAGAAGATTCTATTTCTGCCATTCAACGCTTACAAAAAAATGGTATTCGAGTGGTCATGCTCACTGGAGATAATCATGCAACAGCAAAAGCTGTGGCACAAAAAGTAGGTATTACAGAATTTTTCGCGGAAGTCCTACCGGAAGAAAAATCACAAAAAATAGCGGAATTACAAGCACAAGGTGAAATAGTCGGAATGACCGGAGACGGTATTAACGATGCGCCCGCACTCGCTCTTGCGAATGTTGGTTTCGCAATTGGTACCGGGACTGATGTCGCAATTGAAAGTGCAGATATAACATTAATGCGGGGCTCTTTACATGGCCTCGCTGATGCAATTGCAGTGAGTAAAGCAACCTTACGTAATATTAAACAAAATTTATTTGGTGCTTTTATTTATAACGTTGCAGGAGTTCCTTTTGCAGCAGGGATTTTATTCCCATTCTTTGGGTTATTACTTAGCCCTGTTATTGCTGGGGCTGCAATGGCGCTTTCATCATTAACAGTAGTCAGTAATGCCAATCGTTTACGCTTTTTTAAACCACAAGATCATTAGGAGAATATTATGTTAATTGTTAACTTTATTGGCATCATTTTGATTGTTTTAATTATCTGGTGGTTTTGGCTTTACTCCCCAAGTAATAAACAAAAAAACTTATCAAAAAAAATCAATGGGGAGATAAATGTTGTTGTGCAAGACGGTGTTTATCAACCATCAAATATTGTACTAAAAGCCAACACAAGTAGTGTTATTAAATTTATTCGTAAAGATCCGACTCCATGTGCGGCAACGTTAATTTTTCCTGATTTTGAAATTAGTGAAGAATTACCGTTAAACAAAGTCATTGAAATTTCACTACCCGTTATGGAAAAAGGGAAATATGCATTTCACTGTCCAATGCAAATGTACAGAGGTTATCTAGTAGTCGAGTAAATAACATTATAAATGTTAACTTTTAAAATTCGATCGAATTAAATATTGAGGTAATAACCATGATAAATAAATTTAAGACTTTTCTATTCACCCCTCAAGGCGGGATGATAGTAATAGCAGTAATAGGTATCACTTACTATTTACTGACTAACCATAACCAACATTTTTTTGAGTATTTACCCTTTGCAATTCTTTTATTATGTCCATTGATACATTTTTTTATGCATGGAAATCACCATAATGATAAGGATCATAAGTAAAACCATTTACATTTATCCTAATTCAAAAATAAAAACAGGAAATAATAATGGGTAATATAAATCATCGAGCAGGTGTCACAGAAGTTAACTTAGTACGCAGAAAACTCCAATTAAAAGGGTTAACTGAATTTAACCGACCTAAAATTTCATATGAAATAGATCAATCATTTGGCGTTGACGGGGTAACTCTTGATATTAAAGGTGGCCTACTTCACGTTGCTTATGACGCAACTCATATAAATTTAGATATAATTGAATGTATCGTGCGTAAGTATGGTGCAGACATTTCTGATGATTGGTGGAACCATTTAAAAGAAGGTTATTATAAATTCGTCGATAAAAATATAATGGACAATGCTAAACATAAACCGATTAGTTGCCACCAAGCACCACCAGGAAGTCAAAGAAAAAACAACCAAAAGATTAATCATACTTTGTAAAAGATCTAAAAACATAAAGATAATAACTAATGGAGCGTTAGTCATGCTAACTATCAGCCAAGCAGCCAAAGAAACAAGGTTTATCTATGAAATCTATCCGTTATTACGAGCAGATAGGTTTAATAGATAAACCACCTCGTAATGAAAGAGATTACCGCTATTACCCAAGTGCTTTAATCAAACATCTACATTTTATAAAAAAAACTAAAGACGCAGGTTTTAGTTTAAAAGAAACCAAAGAGTTATTAGCGTTATCTAAAGATAGCACCAGAAAAAGTAGCGATGTAAAAGTTATTATCTCTCAAAAAATTGAAGAACTACAAACAAGAATAAACCGAGAACAAGTACTTCTAAAGAGTTTAAAAAGTATCACCCAAAAATGCAGTGGAGATGAGAAGTCAAACTGCCCAATTATTGATCAATTTGAAAGTTAAAGGCTATTTAAATACAGTTGTGGTTCTTTTCCCATGAAAAGGACCAGCAAAATACAGTGAATATAAAAAGCGCCATGAGTTTCTTTTTTGAAATATTCTAAAGACTAATTGGGGCCATAGCTGGTAAAAATCTCTTTATTTCCATTCAAATTAGAGGGGTTATCTCGACCTCAAAACCGTCAATGAAAAAACAAATTATGACGTTTATACCGAGCAAGGAATACATCTTACCCACACTAAACACCATACCAAGCGGAAGCTAACGACACTCTTTGGTGATGTTATCGTAAAACGGAAAAGCGACAGTCAGCGTTTACAATTTACTATAGATTTGAAAGCACCATGGTTTTATAAAAAATCAACCTTATATCCCATTCCACGAACTGTATGGATTAATTTAATATCGTATGGTTTATCAATTTTCGCACGTAATCTTTTGACGACAACATCTATTACATTAGTATCACTATCAAAATTCATGTCCCAAATTATGGATGCAATAGCGGAACGAGAAAAAACTTCGCCTTGTTTTTTTAGAAGTAGTTCTAGTAATGAAAATTCTTTTGCAGTTAAAGAAATGAGATCATTATTTTTATGTACCGTTCTTTTCAATAAATCGAGTGATAAATCCGCTAGTGATAAAACAGTATCTGATGCAGATGAAGTGTTATTTTTTCTTAGCGCATTTTTTACTCGAGCAAGTAGCTCGATGAAAGCAAAAGGTTTTACTACATAATCATTTGCCCCTAGCTCTAAACCTTTAACACGATCTTCTACTTGATCTTTTGCCGTTAACATGATGATTGGTGTGTTAATCTCACTACTTCTTATTGCTTGTAATACTTGCCAGCCTGTAAGTTTAGGCAGCATCACATCTAAGATTATTAGATCATAGGGATTAGTTGTTGCGTTATATAAACCATCTACACCGTCTATAGATAGATCAACAATATACCCTGACTCTGTAAATCCTTTCTTTAAATAGCGACCTGTTTTAGGCTCATCTTCTATGATCAGTAATTTCATTTTTTATTTTACCATTGGGAGTGTTAGCTTAATTATAGAAAACTTGTTATGAAAAAGAACCATTAACATTCATTCACAGGGTATTCCATTGTGAATGAAGTATACCCCTGCTCCGACTGAACATAAACTCTACCAGAATAAGCGTGAATTATTGACTGAGTAATTGATAAACCTAAACCTGCACCTACGCTATGCGTATGTTGACGTGACTTATCCTCCCGATAAAAACGATCAAATAAATGAGGGATGACGTCTGGTGGTATTGTCTGACCAAAATTACCAACAGTGATTAGAATGCGATCAGTAAATGATAGAATATCCACTTTAATTTTAGAACCAACATCCGCATGCCGTATTGCATTTGATAATAAATTATTCATCGTTCTTTCAAACATATTTTTATCCATATATATTCGAGCTTGACCGCTTGTTTCAATCGTTAAAGCTTGCTCTTCGGCAAGAATATTAAAATAATTAACAATTCTTTTAACTTCATTTTCAATATTTAACCACTCGTCATTACGATGTATTAGTGAGTTTTCTGCTTTTGCTATATAGAGTATATCGTTAATTGTTTTTATAATTCGGTTCAGTTCTTCTAGGTTCGATTCTACAGTTTCTTGGTACTCCTCATTATTTCTCTCAACGGACAATATGACTTGATTTTGTGTCTTAATATTTGATAAAGGAGTGCGCAGTTCATGCGCAATATCCGAAGAAAACTCACTCAGTCTTGAAAAACCGGTCTCTAACCGATCTAACATTTTATTGTGTGTTGTCGCTAATTCATGCAGTTCTACAGGTAGATCATTAATAGGGATACGGATCCCAAGTTGGTTAGGTGCAATTTTTTTGATATGAGTATTTAGCCTTGAAATAGGTCGAAGACCTTTTCGTACAATCATCACGCTATAAAGTGCAGAAATAACCAGCATAATTCCCATTGACCATAATAAAATCAACCTGAACTCATAAAGAAAAGCTTTATGATGATTTATATTAAGACCCATTACGAGTGAGTAATTTTCATCGACAGGGAATGCAAATGCTCGAATATTTAAAGAATCGGCTAACCATTCAATCGCTTTTTTATTATTGTTCACTTGTGGGTTAGTCATTAATAGTTTTTTATTAGGAAAAGTAATATTTGAGTTCTGATCTAACACTTTGCCGTTTTTTATCAGCCATAGGTAGGTCGGACCATTTACCAGTGAACTCAAAATAGTGTCCGGTTTTTTGAGCTCGTCTTTAGTAATTGAGTTGTATTTACCTATTAAATGGGCATAGTCTTGCTGATAAAAGTGCCTCTCAATTGCATAATGTAAGATGGCAGCTAAAGAAAAATAAACCAGTATGGTAGTCGTTACAAACATTAATACCAGTTGTTTCTTCATGGAAAATATATTGCGACTCATAAACCTTCCAAATTTTAATATTTGTAACCCATTATCGGTCATTTTTATAATAACAACTTTATATTTTGTTGTTTAATGTAGATGATTGGAGTGTAATTCTAAAAATAGTGATGCAGCATCTACTTAAAATACATCCAATATTAATCACGACTGAAATAATCATCGAAATCTTCCTCTGCTACATGATAACTAAAATTTAGCTTACTTTTGTAAAAAATACTTCCATCTAAATACTTCATTTTTTCAACCGTAATATAACCACCGTCATTAATGTGTGTTAATTTTGGGTCTGCATCCCAACTTATGTTCAATACCTTAGATAATTCTGCTGGTGACAGTGCATATAACTTAGCTAGTTTATTTAAGCCTAACTGATAAGATTTATCTTGTGTTTTAACAGGTTGAGTATCAATAGTAAACATTTCTTCATTGACTATATAGAGTATTGTCAACTTATGTAAACAGGACGATTAAAGACTCTAAAATTCGCTCTAAACTAAATTTTAGACACAACTCACCCTATCCCATTCAACAAAGGAACGATCA